>Ga0209474_10000042_pt1 | contig 143446 bp, 119 predicted proteins | sample GraSoiAngelo_145_FD_185902 | JGI IMG/M metagenome (GOLD analysis project Ga0209474, IMG submission 185902) | Grasslands soil microbial communities from the Angelo Coastal Reserve, California, USA - 14_1009_05_20cm (SPAdes) (version 2) | ecosystem: Environmental > Terrestrial > Soil >...
GAGCTGAAATCGCTGCTCGACGAAGCGGTCCACGCCGGCGAGCTGCAGCGGTGCGATACGATGCGCCTCGCGCGCGCCGTCCAGGCGCTCATCGGCGGCTCGCTGCTGCAGTGGGCGATCGATCGCGACACGAAGGTCGTCGAGCGGCTGCGCCAGGATCTGGATACACTGCTCAAGCCGCGGCACTGTCCGCCGCGCGAGCGGCGCCGGCGGCCGCGCGGCACGATCGCGAGAGGATGAGATCATGACGCGGAAAGAATTTCTGAAGCTGACGTCGATGGCCGCCGCCGCTCCGGTTTCAGGCGCGAGCGGCGTCCGCGACTCTGGTGGCGTCCGCCTGCAGCCGGACTCCGCACAGCCCAGGCACGCGTTCCCGACCGGCGTCACCGCTGCGGTCGTCGAGTTCATCCAAAGCGCATCGTTCGATCGCATGCCGCAGAAAGCCACCGCCGAAGCGAAACGCTGCCTGATCGACGGCTTCGGCGTCGTGCTCGCCGGATCGACCGTTCGCGGAAGCGAGATCGTGCGCGAGCACGTCACGACCCGCGCCTGCGGCTCGCGCGAGGAGAGCGAGTCAGCGCCCGCGGCCAATCAAGCCGATGTTCGGCGCAGCGCAGTTGCGGGTGGCGATGGGGCCCCACGAGCCGTAAAAAATGTTGATGGTTTCGGCGACTCGACGATCCTCGGCCCGCGGAAAGCGTCCGCTTCTGCCGCGCAGGCCGCGCTCGCCAACGCGGCGAGCGGCCATGCGATGGACTACGACGACACGCAGCTCTCCTCCACTCCGGATCGCGTGTTCGGATTGCTGACGCATCCGACCGTGCCGGTGCTCGCCGCCTCGCTGGCCGTCGGCGAACGGCTCGGTGTGTCGGGCCGTGCCTTCCTCGAGGCCTTCCTCACCGGATTCGAGGTCGAATGCAAAATCGCCGAGGCGATCAACCCGCGCCACTATGTCGGCGGCTTCCACAGCACCGGCACGATCGGCACCTTCGGCGCGGCGGCGTCGGCGGCGAAGCTGTTGAAGCTGACGCGGCCGCAGAGCGCCCATGCGCTCGGCATCGCGGCGAGCATGAGCAGCGGCCTCCGCGTGAACTTCGGATCGATGACCAAGCCGCTGCACGCCGGTCGCGCCGCGGAGAACGGCGTCACCGCCGCGGAGCTCGCGTCGCGCGGCTTCACGGCCGGAGACGATGGCCTCGACGGGGAGTGGGGCTTCTTCCAGGTGATGGGCGGCGGCGCCGATCTGTCGCGCATCGTGCCGGCGCTCGGCAAGCCGTTCTCAATCGTCGATCCCGGCGTGTCGTTCAAGCCGTACCCCTGCGGCTCGCTCGGACACCCGACGATGGACGCGATGCTGAAGCTGGTGACGGATCACGACGTCAAGCCCGATCGGATCGCGCGCGTGCGCGTGCGGGCGGGCTCGAACATCCTGAACCCGCTGCGCTACAAAACGGCGAAGAGCGAGCTCGAAGCCAAGTTCTGTCTGCCGTTCATGATGGCGAGCATCGCGCTGAGGCGCCGCGCCGGCATCCGCGAGTTCACCGACGAGTTCGTATCGTCGCCGGCGGTGCAGGCGATGATGAGCCGCGTCGACACGGTGTTCGATCAGGCGATCGAAGCGCGCGGCTTCGACAAGATGCGCAGCATCGTGGAAATCGATCTCGCCGATGGACGAAAGCTGTCGCAGCCCTCGGACGAGCGCTATCGCGGAGGACCGGAGCGTCCGTTCACGCGCGAGGAGCTGCACGAGAAATTCACCGACTGCGCGAGCCTGATTCTGTCGAGCGATCGGATCAAGCGCGCGCTCGATGCGATCGAGTCGGTCGATCAGCTGAAGAGCATCCGCGACCTCACCGCTGCGCTCGTCCAGGCGTAACCGAAATGTCCGTACGTGCAGACGCCGCCCTCCGACGGAACTTCCCTACCCGGCTGCAGCTTCACCAAGCAGCTTTTCCACGATCACCACGTCGCGCCATTGGCCGTGGAGCTTGCCGTGGCGGCAGTAGGTGCCGACGACGCGGAAGCCGACGCGCTCGTGCAGGCGGATGCTGGCTGTGTTCTCGCTGAAAATCCGCGAACAGAGTTTCCAGAAGCCGCGGCGCTCGTATTCCTCGATCAGCGCTTCGAGCGCCGCGCGGCCGGCGCCGAGCCCGCGCGACGCGCGCTCGACATAGACCGAATGCTCGGCGATGCCGGCGTAGGCCCTCCGCGCGCGATACGTGCCCGCTCCGGCCCAGGCGACGATGCGTCCCTCGCGTTCGACAACGACGGTCGGATACTTCTCGCCCTTCTCGCGCAGCAGCTCCGCCATCTGCTCGGCCGATCGCGCGTCGGTTTCGAAGGTCGCGACGGCGTCCTCGATTCCCTCGTTGTAGATCCGCACGATATCGGCCGCATCGCCGGCGCGCGCGAGCCGCACGATCACGAGTTGCGGAGTTCCTGCATCCGGCGGACGATGCCCGGCATGACGCGCCGCGGCGTCACGCGGGGCGCGAATGCGGTCAGCTTGTTCAGCAACCCGGGAATGGCGATCGGCGTGCCGGCCATCATCGCGCGGTACCCCGCTTCGGCAACCTCGCGCGACGTCGGCAGCTTTCGTCCGGCGACGAGCTTCGACTCCTCGATGTGTGCGCGCGCTTGAAAGCCCGATGCGGTCGGACCCGGACACAGCGCGGTCACGCTCACCCCGGTTCCCTTCAGCTCCTCGCCGATCGCTTCGCTGAATGACAGCACGTACGCCTTCGTCGCGTAATAGACCGCCATCAGCGGGCCGGGAACGAAGGCGGCCGTCGAGGCGAGGTTGAGAATGCGGCCGCGCCCGCGCGCGATCATCGGCGGCAGCAGCCGCTTGGTCAGCTCCGTCAGCGCGACGATGTTCACCTGGATCATCGCGAGCTCGCCGTCGAGCGGCGTTTCCGCGAAGCGGCCGAACGTGCCGTAGCCGGCGTTGTTGACGAGGATGTCGACCTCCAGGCCGAGCTGCCGGACCCGTTCGGCGAGCGCCGCCACGGCGCCCGGCGCGGCGAGGTCGCTGGCGATGGCGTGCGCGCGGACGCCGGCGCCCTCCAGCTCGCGCGCGAGCGCCTGCAGCGCGTCGGCTCGGCGTGCCACGAGGACGACGTCGTGCTTGTGCGCTGCGCATATTCGAGCCAGCTCGAGTCCGATTCCGCTCGATGCGCCAGTGATCAAGGCAGGCATAATGGCTAAGATTATGCGATTCCGCACGCCGATATGCAGGTGAGGTTTCAATGAAGAAGACCATCGCGCTGGCGTTCGTCGTTGCCGCGTCGTCATCTCTCGTCGCGCAGCAGACGTTCGTCCGCGATCCGAAGGTTCCGATCGATCAGCAGTACACCGCGAAGATCAAGGAGTACACCACCGAGCCGTTCTTCACGTCGCCGCTCGTCGACTACCTGCCCGCGTCGAAGACGGTTCCGACGCCGAAGGCGGTGCTCGGCGACATCGCCGGCGCGCCCGGCAGGCTGCCGTACGCCGAAGAGGTCTATCAGTACATGCGCATGCTGGAGAAAGCGGCGCCGCAGCGCGTGAAGGTGTACTCGATCGGCAGGACCGAAGAAGGGCGCGAGATGATCGCCGTGGCGATTGCGTCCGACCAGATCATGGCGAAGCTCGAGGAGAACCGCGAGCGCCTGGCGAAACTCGGCGACCCGCGCACGATCAACATGGACGACGCGCAGGCGGAGACGCTCGTGCAGCAGTCGACGCCCATCTACTACATCACCGGCACGATTCACTCGCCGGAAACGGGCGCGCCCACGGCGCTGATGGAGCTCGCCTATCGCCTCGTCGTCGACGATCACGAGTACATCAAGTCGATCCGGAACAACCTGATCACGCTCATCACGCCGGTGATCGAGGTCGACGGCCGCGACAAGATGGTGGACGTGTACAAGTGGCACCTCGCTCACCCGGGTCAGAACTGGCCGGGCCTCGTCTATTGGGGAAAGTACGTCGCGCACGACAACAACCGCGATGCGATGGGCGTCACGCTGAAGCTCACCGAAAACGTGCTGAACGTACACAACCACTGGCATCCGCAGGTGCTGCACGATCTCCACGAGTCGGTGCCGTATCTCTACGACAACACCGTGGGCGACGGACCGTACAACGCGTGGATCGATCCGATCCTCGCCGACGAGTGGCAGATGATCGGCTGGAACAACGTGTCGGAGATGACGAAGTTCGGCATGCCGGGCGTGTTCACGCACGGCAACTTCGACACCTGGTCGCCGGGCTACCTGATGTTCATCGCCGCGCTCCACAACGGCATCAGCCGTCTGTATGAAACGTTCGGCAACGGCGGCGCCGACACAGTCACCCGCGAGCTGCGTCCCGACGAGTACGCGCGCACCTGGTACAAACAGAATCCCCCGCTGCCCAAGACGACATGGTCGCAGCGCAACAACAACAACTACGAGCAGACCGGCGTGTTGACGGCGCTGCACTACTTCGCGGCGAACAAGCAGCTGTTCCTCCGGAACTTCTACACGAAGAGCAAGCGATCGATCCTGAAAGCGAAGACTGAAGGTCCCGCTGCGTACGTGCTGCCGGGCGACGACCCGCACCCGGGCCTGCAGGCGGACCTGTTGCGCGTGCTGCAGAAGCAAGGCGTCGAGATTTCGCGCGCGACCTCGTCGTTCACCGTCACCGTGCCTGGAAAGCGCTCGAACGCCCGACCGGCGACGACGACAGACGGGCAGGAGGGGCGGGACGGACAGGACGCGAGCGCGCGCGGTCCGAACGGCCAGGACAGGCGAGAAGGGCAGGACAGGCGGGAAGGGCAGGACAGGCGGGAAGGGCAGGAAGGGCGGGAGAGGCGGGATCAACCGACGACGCGCACGTTCCCGGCCGGTTCGTACATCGTCCGCATGGATCAGCCGTACAGCCGCATTGCCGATGCGCTGCTCGACTATCAGTACTGGAGCCCCAACGATCCGCAGCGCACGCCGTACGACGACACCGGCTGGACGTTCCCCGAACTCTTCAACACGCAGGCCGTTCGCGTCGTCGACATCAAAGTCCTCGACGCGCCGATGGAAAAGGTGACGGACGTTCGCGTGAAAGGCGGAGTGACCGCCTCCGGATCGATCTTCCTCGTCAACCACAACGCGGACCTTGGACTGGTCGCTCTGCGCTACAAGTTCAGGGACGCGTCGTTCGAAGCCGCCGAAGAACCGTTCGACGCCGCCGGCCGGAAGTTCAACCGGGGATCGTTCATCGTGAAAAACGTGTCGTCCTCGGACATGCAGAAGGCCGCAGCCGATCTCGGACTGCAAGTGGACGCGGTCGGCGCCGCGCCGTCGGTGAAGACGCATCCGCTGCGCGCGCCGCGCGTCGCGATTCTCCACACGTGGCTCAGCACGCAGACCGAAGGGTGGTGGCGCCACGCCTTCGACGACGCGCAGGTGCCGTTCACGTACATCAACACGCAGCAGGCTGCGAAGGACGACAACCTGAACGCGAAGTACGACGTCATCGTCTTCGCCCCGGTCGGCCGCGGGCCTGAAGCGATCGTCAACGGCATGCCGATGTGGAGCAACCCGCTGCCGTGGAAGAAAACGGCGGAGACGCCGAACCTCGGATCCGAAGATCAGACCGACGACATGCGGCCGGGACTCGGATGGAGCGGCGTCGCGCACCTGCAGGACTTCGTGCGGAAGGGCGGACTGCTGCTCACATCGATGGACACCTCGGAGCTCGCCGTCTCGGCGGGTTTCACGCCCGGTCTTTCGGTCGCCGCGCGCCAGCGGCTGCGCATCGTCGGCAGCGTCGTGCGATCGAAGATGGTCGACAACACGAGTCCGCTCGCGTACGGCTACACCGACAACCTCGCCGTCTGGTGCGACAACGGGCCGATTTTCAACGTGTCGAACATCTTCGGCGCGCGCGCCGGGCGTCGGCTCGGTCCCGACGACGGCGGCAATCGTCCGACGGGACGCGGCACCGCCGAAGACATCGACGTGCCGCAGGGGCGCCTGGCGATTGACGTGCCGCAGGAGCCTCGGCCCGAAACGTGGCAGGCCGTGCCGGTCACCGAGGAACAGCTGCGCAACGGCATCAACGTGATTCCGCCGGCGCTGCGCCCGCGCGTCGTGCTGCGATACGCCGACACGCGCGATCTGCTCGTCTCCGGTCTCGTCGAAAACGGCGGCGAGATCGCGCAGCACCCCGCGGTCGTCGACGTGCCGCTCGACAAAGGGCACGTCGTCGTGTACTCGAACAACCCCATCTGGCGCGGCGAAACCGAAGGAAGCTACTTCCTCGTCTTCAACGCGCTGCTGAACTTCGACCAGCTGAACGCGGGACGGAAGCTGGACCCGAAATGATGCTGAGATTGCTGATTTATGATTGCTGATTGCTGATTGATTGCTGATTGATTGCTGATTGATTGCTGATTGCTGATCGATTCCAGACTCGAAGCTGCCGACGAGCGTCTAAATTGCCAATCAATCAGCAATCGACAATCAGCAATCAGAAATCTGCAATCTGCAATTTCGAATTGGAGAACCCGATGGTGCGAGTGGCTTCATTCGTTGTGGCCGTTCTTCTCGCTGCCGGGTCGGCGGCGTCTCAGCAAGTCGTCTTCCAAACCATGCCCGGGGTTCCGCAGGGACCGGCGCGCGACACGTCGCAGCAGAAGCCGGGGACGGCGATCGTGCGCGGCCGCGTCTTTGCCGCCGACAACGGTCAGCCGCTGCGCAAGGCGCAGGTCCGCATCACCGCGCCCGAGCTTCGTGAGAACCGTCTCACGACGACGGATGCCGAAGGACGATACGAGTTCAAGGAGCTGCTTGCGGGCCGCTACACGGTGACGGCGAGCAAAGGCAGTTACGTCACGTTGTCGTACGGTCAGACGCGTCCGCTCGAGCCGGGCAAGCCGCTCGAGATCCTCGACAAGCAGACCGTCGAAAAAGTCGATCTGATGCTGCCGCGCGGCGGCGTCATCACGGGACGCGTCGTCGACGAGTTCGGCGATCCGGTCTCCGACGTGATGGTGTCGGTGCAGCGGTATCAGTTCATGCAGGGACGGCGGCGGTTGATGCCCGCGGGGCGCAACGGCATGACGAACGATGTCGGCGAGTTCCGGCTGTTCGCCATCCCGCCGGGTCAGTACTACCTGTCGGCAACGCTGCGAAACATGATGGGCTTCGGCGCCGAGAGCGACGATCGCTCCGGCTACTCGCCGACGTATTTCCCGGGGACGCCGAACGTAGCGGAAGCGCAGCGCGTGACGATTCGCGTCGGTCAGATATTGAGCGATATCAACATGGCGCTCGTGCCGACGCGAACGGCAAGGATCTCGGGCACTGCTGTCGACTCGCAGGGACGGCCGATGTCGGGGATGGTGATGGCGGTGCCGAAGGGCGAGTTCATGGGCATGTTCGGTCCGCCCGCGCAAATCCGTCCCGATGGATCGTTCTCGATCGGCGGCCTCTCGCCAAACACGTACACGGTGCAGGTGATGGGGCCGTCAGGACCCGACAACGAGTACGCCTCCGCGGAAGTCACGGTCAGCGGCGACGACGTCACGGCGGTTCAGCTCGTCGCAACGAAACCGATCCTCGTCGCCGGGCGCGTAATCGTCGATCCCGCGGCCGCTTCGTCGTTGCGGCCGTCGTCGGTGCGGCTGATGGCGCAGCCGGCCGTGATGGACGGCATGATGATCAACATGCTGCCGCCGTCGACCGTCAGCGACGATTTCGGCTTCGAGGTCAAGACGCGTCCCGGCAAGATGCGCCTCGCATTCGGCGGACCGCCGCTGCCCGGGTGGTCGATCCGCGCCGTGCGCTATCACGGCGAAGACGTCACCGACAGCGGCATCGATTTCAGGCCGGGGGAGAACGTTTCCGACGTCGAGGTCGAGCTGACGAATCGCATGAGCGACGTCTCGGGGCTCGTCACCAACGGCCGCGGCGACGCGGTGAAGGACTACACGGTGATTGCGTTCGCGCAGGATCGCGACCGCTGGACGATCGCCAACCGCTACGTCCGCAACGCGCGGCCCGATCAGGACGGGCGCTTCAAGCTGACCGGGCTGCCGCCAGGCGATTACTTCGTCGTCGCGCTCGATTCGGTCGATGGCACCGAGTGGATGGACCCGGAATTCCTCGATTCAATCAAGACGAAGGCGTCGTCTTTTTCTCTCGGAGACGGGGAGACGAAGACGCTCGATCTGAAACTCAACACGACGTCGTCATGATCGTGCGCGCGCTCGTCGCTGGCATGCTGCTGCTCCCGTCGGCCGTTCCGGCGCAGCCGCCCGCGCGGGACAATCCTCCTCCGACCGGCACGGCGATCGTTCGCGGCCGCGTTGTCGCCGCTGCCACCGCGCATGGGCTCGCAAAGGTGACCGTGCGCGCCATGTCGCCACCGCTTCGAGTGAACAAAGCGGTCCTCACGGATGCGAGCGGACGCTATGACATCGGCGAGCTGCCTGCCGGGCGCTATTCGATCACGACGACGAAGACCAACTACGTGCCGGCCGTGCACGGTCAGCTCCGTCCGCTTGGTCCCGGCAAACCGATCGACGTCGCGAACGGCGCGGTCGTCGATCATGTCGATTTCGCGCTGCAGCGAACCGGCGTCATTTCGGGAACGATCGTCGACGAGTTCGGCGATCCCGCCGCGGTCGTGCAAGTCGCGCCGATGCGGTACATGTTCTTCAACGGAGAACGGCGACTGCAGATCGCCGGACCATCGAGCATGACGAATGATCTCGGAGAGTATCGGCTCTTCGGGCTCTTCCCCGGGCAGTACTACGTCTCCGCGACGCTGCGCAACAACAATTTCGGAAGCGAGAGCACCGAGCCGACGACATACGCGCCGACGTTCTTCCCGGGCACCGGCAGTTCGGCCGACGCGCAGAGGCTGATCGTCGCCGCCGGTCAGACTCTCAGCGGCATCAACATCACGCTGATACCCGTCATCGCCGCGCGCGTCAGCGGGACGGTGCTCGACACGCAAGGGCGGCCGCTCGCCAACGCAGGCGTCGACCTGATGCCGCGGGTCGGTTTTGCGCCGTCGGCCGGTGGCGCGTCGACGCGTTCCGACGGCACGTTCGTCATCAGCGGCGTCCCGCCCGGAGAGTACGCGTTGCGCGCGTCCGTGCAGGGACAGCAGGAGGAGTACGCGCTCGCCGACGTAACGGTCGCCGGCGGCGACGTGAGCGGCGTGCAGCTCGTCGCGACGAAGTCAACACCGATTCGCGGCCGGATCGTCTTCGAGCCGGGAAAGGGGAAGCCGCCTGTCGGGCCCGCGGTCCGGGTCACGGCCGTGCGCCCGTTTCCGATGGTTGGCGTCCCGGGCACGACCACCGGCAGGGAGGACGGCAGCTTCGAGCTGAAGACCGCATCGGGCCACGCGCACATCCGCGCCGCAGTGTTGGGCAGCGGCGACTGGCGGCTGAGCCATGTGCTCGTGAACGGCGTCGACGTGATCGACACCGGCCTCGACATTCCCGGTGGTGGCGGCTCCGTCGACAACGTGCTCGTCGAGCTGACGTCGCGTCACACGGAGATTTCAGGATCGGTCGTGGATGCGGCCGGCGATCGCGTTCGCGACTGCGTCGTCGTCGTGTTCGCGCAGGATTCGCAGCGATGGACGGGACCGACGCGCTATGTCGCTGCGACGCGGCCCGATCAGGAAAGCGTATTCCACGCGCGCCTTCCTGCGGGCGACTACTTCGCGGCTGCGTTCGAGCATCCCGAGCCGCAGGTGCCGACCGATCCGGAAGTCCTCGCGCAGCTGCGCGATCGCGCGATTCCGTTGTCGATTGCCGACGGAGAGACGAAGAAAGTGGAGCTGAAGCTCAGTCAGCCTCCGGTGTACTGATTCCCGGGCAGGCCTGAAGGGCTGCGCTACCGATGATTGCTATTGCTGCAGCGACATTAACGCTGCTCGCAGCGCAGCCCTTCAGGGCTGCTGCCGACCAGGCGTCGCCACGAACCGCGACGGCGACGATTCGCGGTCACGTCACGGCCGCCGACACGGGACAGCCGATTCGCAGAGCGCAGGTGCGCCTCACACAGATATATCCACCGTTCACTCCGTTAAGCATCGTTGGTCGAGCGGTCATGACGGATGCCGACGGCGCTTACGAATTCACGGCGCTGCCGGCCGGCCGCTACAACCTGTTCATCTCGAAGGCCGGTTATGTCGGCGCGCCGTGGGGACAGCAGCGTACCGGCGAAGGCGGAGAGCCGATCGACGCCGCCGCCGGCCAGACGATCGATCACGTCGACTTCGCGCTGCAGCGCGGCGGCGTTATCACCGGCCGCATCTTCGACGAGTTCGGCGAGCCGTTGTCCGGGATTCAAGTGTCGGTCATGCGCAATCAGCCGATGAACGGTCAGCGTCAGCTGATGGCGATGTCGAGCGAGCAGACCAACGATCTCGGCGAGTTCCGGATCTACGGCCTCGCGCCCGGTCAGTACTACGTGCAGGCGGCGTGGAGGAGGTTCGGGCCGGGCGATCCGACATCGCCGGACCGCACCGGCTATCCGCCGACGTTGTTTCCTGGAACGACCGACGCGGGCGCCGCTCAGCGATTCACGATCGGTGCGGGGCAGACGATCGGCGATCTCGTGATGGCGCTGTCACCGATCAAGGCCGTGCGAGTCGAAGGCACCGCGATCGATTCGAACGGACGGCCGCTCGCCAACGCGCTTCTGACGATCTCGCAGGAAACGAGCACGTCCGGCTACTCGTCGGGACAGAGCGTCAGCCCCGAGGGCAAATTCACGCTGACGAACGTCACGCCCGGCGAGTACACCCTGCGTGTCCAGACGAACGACGATCGAAAACAGGTCGCGACGATGAAGCTGGCCGTCGGGGCGGAAGACATCAGGGACGTTCGGCTCGTTGCCTCGCCGCCGTCGACGATCTCCGGACGCATCGTGATCGATCCGGCGCAGGCAGCGTCGATGCCGGTCACCACGTTTTCGGTGAGCACATACCCCGTCGACCCACCGGTGACGGTCTATATCAGCGCGCCGCCCGTGAGGGTCGCCGAGGATCTGACGTTCGAGCTGACGCCTCCTTCAATCGGACGACACGCCATCAGTGTCATCAACCTCCCGACCGGCTGGTCGGTCCGCAGCCTGCGCGTCAACAACATCGATGTCACCGACGAGGGCATCGAGCTGAAGCCGAACGAGCGCATCTCCGGCGTCGAAGTCGAGCTGACAAATAAAGCGACGACGATCTCCGGAATCGTGAAGGACGGCAGAGGCGGACCGGCGAAAGAGTGCTGGACGCTCGTCTTTCCGGTAGACAGCAAACGCTGGAAGCCGAACTCACGATACATGAGAGCCTGGCGTGCGGCTGAGGACGGCCGATTCAGAGCCGCTGGGCTGCCGCCGAGCGATTACTACATCATCGCGCTCGACAAAATGGAGCCTGGTCAGAACAACGATCCGGAGTTCCTCGAGCGCATCCGCCCGAGAGCGACGAGCTTCTCGCTGGTCGAGGGCGAGACGAAGACGCTGGAGTTGAAGGTGAACATGGTCTTCTGAGATTGCTGATTTCAGATTGCTGATTGCTGATTGATTGCTGATTGATTGCTGATTGATTGCTGATTGATTGCTGATTGATTTATTGCCGCGGGTGACGCCGGGCATGTGGATCCGGATCGCCGCGTTTTAGTGCTTCGCTCGCTGTGATGCTGGATGCGGCGAGTATCGCGCATAACTGGTCGGCTTCGTCCAACAGCTCCGCGCACCGGGGACTTTTCGACAGGGCGCCCTCACCGATAATCTCGAGCCAAAACGCTGACTCGTCCGCTTCCTCGAGTGCGATGTTGATTCGTGCGATGAATTCCGCGCGCGACCGAGATCTGCGCGTCGCACGGTAATTGGCCCCCACACCGGTTCCAGAGCGCCGTAATTGATCGCCGATGTCGCGACATTCATCGGTATTCGCCAACGTCCTCACGAATCCCAGAAAATCGAGAGCGAACTTCTTCGTTCGCGCCTTCAGCACCTCTTTGTCGAATTCCATGGAATGGCGCATTTGCAGAATGCGCGCCGCGTCGATATCGCGCGCGCAAGTCGGTTCAACCGCCATTGAATCCAATCAACAATCAATCAGGAATCTGAAATCTGCAATCAGCAATCTCAGAACCCTGTCAAAAGAGATCTCCATACCAATAGAACACGTCTGCCGCCGACAGTGGTGTCGCGCGCGTGCCGCGCGCGGTGAGCGGCCGGATCATCATCACTGCCTTGGATGGCCGCTCGCCGACGATCTCGATCTGCGGCGGGCGGAATCCGGCCGGCAGCCACGCCCTGATCGACGGGCGCCGCTCTGCGGGATCGCGAGCGAGCAGCCCTTGCAGGATCGCGCCGGCTCGCGCGCCCGCCGGATCGCGGTCGTCGGCTTCGTCGAGCGTCCATTCCGATCCGCGCACGCGGACGACGACGTAGGCGCACGCGCTGCCGCCCTCCTCGGCGACGAAGAACTGCACGGCGCGCGCACCCGGAGCGTCGAGACCCGCCATCATCCGCTTCTTCGCGATCGCGTAATGAATGAGATCGCGATCGCGAGCGAGGTGGAAGCGATACCGGAACGCGCGCACTTCGTTCATCGCGGCGAGATCGGTCAGGTCGCGATCCTCACCGGTCCGCACGAGCACGGCCGGCGCGCCGTGCCGACTCGATTCGACGACCCGCAGGGCGAGGTCGCAGGTGGGAATCGGGGTGAAGCCCAGCCGCGCGTAGTACCCGGGATCGATTTCCGAGAACAGCAGCGCGAGATCGCAGCCGTCCGCGGCGGCACGTTCGATGAGCCGTTCGATCAGCGCGCGTGCATGACCGCGGCCGCGATGGCGCGGTTGGGTAAACACCGCGCCGATCCCGCAGGCTCGAATCGCGCGGCCGTCGAGCGTCGCGTCGAAGAGATATTCCTTTGCGCTGGCGAGCATCTGTCCGCCGTCGACGAGCGCCCAGTGGCGAAGATGCGCGCGGCCCCACGGCGTCGTGCGTTGCGCGGCGTTGTATTTCGCGTACGCTCTGCGGCTGAGCCCTTCGCTCCAGATTTCGAACGTCGACGCGAGAATTTCGTCGAGGAGCGGCCCTTCGGCCGCCACCAGCGCGATCATCGCGCCGGCGAGCCGGGAGGCGCCGGCGATCCGCCGCGGCGGAGCGCGCGGCCGGGCCGCGCGGACGTCATCCTGCCGTTGTCGAGCACGATCTCGCCGTTGACGATGACGTGCGAGATGCCGATCGGCGACTGCGCGGCGTTTCCAGGCACGCCGCGATCCTGGATCGCCGCGGGGTCGAAGATCGTAAGGTCCGCCTTCTTTCCGACCGCGACAACGCCGCGATCGGGCATCCCGAGCTGCGCAGCCGAGCGCCCCGTCATCTTCGCGACCGCGTCCGGCAGCGCGATCGCCTCGAGATCGCGGACGTAGCGCGCGAGCACGCGCGGAAACGTGCCGTAGCCGCGCGGGTGACGGCCGGTGAGCGAGCCGTCGGAGCAGACCAACACGAGCGGGCTCTTCACGAACGTCGTCAGATCGTCCTCCGACATCGAGGTCGCGATGACGCCGGTGCCGGGCCCCGCTTCCCGCATCATCTCGATCGCCGTCGTCACCGCATCTTTGCCGCGCGCCTCGGCGATCTCGGCGAGCGTCTTCCCGTTCAGCGACGCGTCGGGCCGGTAGCTCGTGATCAGCACGTTTCCGGCGCCGCCGATGTCGTTCAGCCCTCTCTCCCACGCGGCGCGGCTCTCGAAGTCGCGCGTCTCGATCAGCACGTACATCGACGACTGCCAATACGTGTACGGATACCAGTCGGCCATCACCTTCACGCCTTCGCGGCGCGCGTCCTCGAGAATCTTCAGCCCCTCCGCGGCACGTCCCCAGACCGGCTTCACGCCAAGCTTGATGTGCGAGATCTCGACCGGAATATGGTTACGACGGCCGATCTCGATCGCTTCGCGCCACGCCGCGAACGCCCCCTCGTTCTCGTTGCGGACGTGGCTCATGTAGTAGCCGCCGTACTTCGCGACGACCGCGCCGAGCGCAACGAGCTCGTCGGTCTTCGAGTAGAAGCCCGGGTCGTACTCGAGGCCGCTCGACAAGCCGATCGCGCCGTCCTGCATCCCGCGATCGACGAGCGCCTTCATCGTCTCGATTTCGGCGGCCGTCGCCGCGCGCTTGTAGTCACCGCCCATGACCGCCTTGCGGACCGTGCCGTGACCGACAGCGGTCGCGTAGTTGATCGCCGGACGCAGGCGCGCGAGCCGCTCGAAGAAGTCGGCGATCGGAAGCTCGCTGCCGCCGTCCTGTCCGACCACTGCCGTGGTGATCCCCTGCAACACCTGCGTCGATGCATCGGGCATCTCGTCGAGGCCGCGATCGGCGTGGCTGTGCATGTCGATGAACCCGGGAGCGACGACTTTGCCCGCGGCATCGATGACGCGCTCGCCGGATTGCGGCGAAAGCGAGTCGGCGACCGCGACGATCGCGTCGCCTGCGACCCGCACGTCGGCTCGCCGCGCGGGGATGCCGGTTCCATCGATGAGCTGTGCGTGCTGAATCAGAATGCCCGGCGGACGTGGGTTCCCCTGTGCAAACACGAGCAACAGGCCCAAAAAAATGACACGGATTGTCATGTTGCGCCGATTGTATGGCAGTTCAAGTCGATCAGTTCGCAATCCGCGCCGGCCGGTCGAGCGACAGGGTGTCGGCGCTGTTCGAGCGCGCGTACGGCATGTCGCCCGACAGCGTGCTGAACGGCACGGGGCGCGAAACCTTCGACGCGATCCGGTTGCTAAAGATCGCCGATCCCGCGCAGTACGAACCCGAGCATGGCGCCGATTATCCCCGCAGCCCGTTCGGCCAGGCTCTGCGGCAGATCGCGCAGCTCACGAAAGCGAACGTGGGACTCGAAGTCGCGTTCGCCGACGTCGGCGGCTGGGACACGCACGTGAATCAGGGCGCCGCGCAGGGGCAGCTCGCGTCGCGTCTCGACGATTTCGCGCGGTCGATCGCGGCGCTCGTCTCCGACCTGGGCGATCGCATGGCCGACACGGTCGTGCTGACGATGTCGGAGTTCGGGCGTGCGGTCAAGGAGAACGGAAACCGCGGCACCGATCACGGCCACGGCAACGCGATGCTCGTCATCGGCGGGGGCGTCGGCGGCGGCCGTGTATACGGCGCGTGGCCAACTCTCGACGTCGATCGGCGCTACGATGGACGCGACCTCGCGGTGACGACCGACTTCCGCGACGTGTTCGCCGAAATCGTCGTCAGGCATCTCGGCGTCGGCGACGCGCGCGCCATCTTTCCCGGCTATCGCGTGTCGGCGGCGCGGTTCGCCGGCCTTTTCGCGTAGCGGTACAATCATCGGCGTGCGGCTCGAAGATCTCCCGACACCACAGGTCGTGATCGATCGCCGGCGTCTCGTCGCCAACATGGATCGCGTCCAGCAGCTGGCGTCCGCGGCGGGGATGCAGCTGCGCCCCCACGCGAAAACGCACAAGTCGCCGATCGTCGCGAAGTGGCAGCTCGATCGGGGCGCGTCCGGCATCTGCTGCGCCAAGGTCGGCGAGGCCGAGGTGTTCGTCGGCGCCGGCTTCGACAGCGTCCGGCTGCCGTATCCTGTCCACCCGTCGAATGCGCCGCGTCTGCTCGCCCTGATGGACTACGCGGCCCTTTCGATCATCGTCGATCACCTCGAGGTCGCCCACGGCTGGTCAGAGGCGATGCGGGCCGCGGGCCGGACGCTCGACGTGCTCGTCAAGGTCGACGTCGGCTTTCACCGCTGCGGAATCGATCCGAAGGGCGACCCGATTGGCTTCATTCGGGCGATTGCGTCGATGCCCGGGCTGCGATTGCGCGGATTGCTCAGCCACGCCGGGCACGGGTATCAGGCATCGTCGGAGGAGCAGCTGTGCGCCGTCGCCCGGCAGGAAGTCGAAACGCTGATCGACATTCGCGATCGCGCCGCGGCGTCGGGCATCGCGCTCGATGAAATCTCGGTCGGCGCCACGCCCACGCTCCGCTTCAGCGTGCGCCAGCTCGGCATCACCGAGCTGCGTCCCGGCAACTACGTGTACTTCGATCGCACGCAGGTGGCGCTCGGCGCCGCGACATTCGACGACTGCGCGCTGACGGTGCTCGCGACGGTCGTCTCGAAGCCGGCGAAGGATCGAATGGTGCTCGACTCCGGCAGCAAGACGCTGACCAACGATCAGGCGCGCGGCATCACCAGGATGCCGGGGTTCGGCGCGGTGCTGGACGCGAACGGCCGCGTCGACGAGACGCTGACGATCGAACGCCTCTCCGAGGAGCACGCGACGGTCCGCGTCGACGGCCTCACGACGCTCGAGCCCGGCGATCGCGTGCGCATCGTGCCGAATCACGCGTGCGTCGTCTCGAACCTCGTCGACGTGGTGCGGCTGGTCGAGGGCGATCACGTCGTCGACACGCTTCCGATTACGGCTCGTGGACGGATTACCTAGAACGTTCTTGAGATATAGTCACTCAGCGTCAGCGCGAACGAAATCAACTATCCACCTCTTTCGTTGACGGTGTGACGATTCGATGGCGGACAACAAGGAAAAACGGCAACTCGGAGACGCGCTCGGCCTGGTCGAAACGCGCGGGCTCGTCGGCATGATCGAGGCGGCGGATGCGATGGTGAAGGCGGCGAACGTCGTCTTCGTCGGGTGGCAGAAAGTCGATGCCGGCCTCGTCACCGCGATCGTGCGCGGCGACGTCGGATCGGTGAAGGCGGCAACCGATGCGGGCGCCGCCGCCGCGCGGCGCGTGGGCGAGCTGGTCGGCGTCCACGTGATCCCGCACCCCGCGGACGACCTCGAGAAAATCTTTCCTATCTCCTGAAATTGCTGATTGCAGATTGCAGATTGCTGATTGATTGCTGATTGATTGCTGATTGATTGCTGTTGATTGCTGATTGAATTGAATGAACGACTCAATCAATGACTCAATCAATGAAGCAATCAATCTGCAATCAGCAATCAGAAATCTGCAATCTCTTCTTTCTCCTTCTTCGCCTCGGCCTGATCCACGCGCTGAGATCCTTCAGCAGACCTTCGTTGCCGATCACGAGCAGCGGCTGGCGCGGCGCCTTCAGCAGGTTGAAGAACCCGCCGTCGGCGCCGCGAGCGTAAATCTCCCGGCCGTCGGTAAGCACCTGCACCGACCCGCCGCCGCCGGTCGCGTCGAACAACCGCTCGCCGAACTCCTCCTTCAGAATGCGGACGACCTGATGCAACTGGTGGACGCTGAAGCCGCGCCGTCTGAGATCCGCGAGCACGAGGAGCTCGAACAGCTCGATCGGCGTGTACCGCCGCTCGGTGTAGCCCCCCGCCGCGGTACGCCGTGGACGCATGGTCGGAATGAGAAGGCCGCCCGCGTCCCACACCTGGAGCTGCCGCGCCGTGAGTCCCGTCAACGCCGCGACCTCGCGCGACGAGTAAGTCTTCTTGAGCCTCATGCGAGGCGATCGGCGGCTGCAGCGCCCGCGAAGTCCTTCTCGGTGAGGCCGCCTTCGCTGTGGGTCGAGTACGTCAGCGTCACCCGCTTGTAGTTGATCAGGATGTCGGGATGGTGATCCGCCCTCTCCGCCTCCGGCGCGAGTCGGTTCACGAACGCGACCGCTTCCGGGAATCCGGCGAAGGTGTACTGCTTCTTGATCGCGTCCCCTTCGAGGGTCCAGCCGCGGAGCTTCTTCACCCGTTCTTCGATTTCGGCGCGAGACAGTTTGGGCATGATTAATTCTCCGGCCGGCGCGCGCGAACCTCGTCGAGCCTGGCGCGCGCGGCTTCGACCGCTTCGAGCGATTCCTTCTGCAGCTCGATCGCCGACGGCCCTTCGGTGGGACTGATGAAGGCGCTGCCGGCGATCGTGCGATGGTACGCCCGCTCGGCCAGCTGGAGCGCCTCGAGCGCGGCGGCGTGTTCGCGCTGCCATTCGAGCCAGCGCGTCAGGCGATCGACCGCGTCCTCCCGCGTCGCCCCGGCGCATTCGACGCCGAACCGATCGCCGTTGTCCTCGCGCTCCGCGTGCGCGATCCAATCGCCCTCGCGCTCGACGCACACGATGCGGAGAGACGGGTCGTTTGTCATTACAAATCCCCGAAACGCGACGGCTTCACGCGCTCGAGCAGCGGATCGATCCTGCCGTCCAGCATCGCGTCGGCGACGAGCTGAGCGGTGAGAGGCGCGAGCAGAACGCCGTTGCGGAAATGACCGGTTGCGTACATCACCTCGGGGACGGCGCGCGAGGCGCCGATGACCGGCAGCGCGTCGGCGGTTGCGGGACGCAGGCCGACGCGCACATCGCGGAACGACGCGGTCCAGGCGTGCGGCGTCAGATCGCATGCGGCGCCGAGCAGATCGTGCACGCCGCTCACCGTTGCGCGCTCGTCGAATCCCGCCTCTTCCGCCGTCGCGCCGACCAGCACGGTGCCATCGTCCCACGGCACCATGTAACAACGCCGGCTCCATGTCACGCGGCGCAGCGGCGGCTCGCTCCATCCCAGATGCAGCAGCTGGCCTCGGACGGGACGAACGGGTACGCGCGTCATCACGCCGTCGATGTCGATTGCGCCCGACCACGTGCCCGCCGCCAGGACGACGGCGCCGCTCGTCAGCGATCCGCGGTCGGTGTCGACGAGCACCTCGGCGCCGCTGCGCCGAATGCGCCGGACGCGGCTTTGCTCGACCAGCTGTGCGCCGTGGCGGCGCGCCGCCGCGACGAGCGCGTGCGTCAGCTGTGCCGCGGCGACGAACCCGTGATTCTCGATCAGCAGACCGCCCGCGACGCCGTCCGCGAGCAGCGGCTCCTCGGCTCGCGCCGATGCGGCGTCGAGGAGAAGTGACGGAACGGCGCGCCGGCGCAACACGCTGGCGATCGTCCTCAGCGCGGCAAGCTCGCTCTCGTCCGTCGCCACGTCGAGCGTGCCGGTGCGGCGATACGGTACGGCGATGCCGCTGTCGTCGGCAACGCGCGCGATGAAGTCATCGTACAGATTCAGGCTGCGGACGGCGAGATCGAGCAGCGGGCTGTCTTCGCGCGCCTCGATGTAGGGCGCAAGGACGCCGGCCGACGCCTGCGTCGCTCCCATTGCAACGGGCCGCTCGTCGACCACCTCGACCGACGCGCCGCGGCGCGCCAGTTCGTACGCGACGGCGCATCCGACGATGCCCGCGCCGACGACGAGGATGTCGGAGGGACGCGACGCCATCCATGATCAGCTTATCTCCAACGCCAACGACAACGAACCCTTCACGGATTCCGCATCGTCGATCGCGCGCTCGACCTGTCGGGCGGCTTCGGCATGTTCAAGAAGAGCGAGCTCGAACGGCTGTTCCGCGATTGCCGCGCCGGCCGCTTCCATCCGGCGAACTCGGCGTTTGCGCACGAGCTCGTGGCCAAGCTGACGCTTGGGATCAATCCGGACGAGCAACCGAGGTGGGGATAGGGCTGGGCGCTGGGGACTGGAACCGCACACGCTCGCCTGAAAGGCTCGCGCTACCGATCGTGATTATCAAGCACCGGCAACGTGACGAATGACGGCAGCGTCGCCGAGCGGAAAACCCTGTGGGTCGCCTTGCGATAATCCGAATCCTTCGCATGGTAGATGTCGACGAAGGTCTGCGGATTGCGATCGAACATCGGGAACCACGAGCTCTGGACTTGAACCATCAGCCGGTGGCCTTTGAGGAACGTGTGGTACTTGTCGCCGAGCGTGAAGGCGAGCTTCGCCGGCTGATTCGGGACCATCGGTTCGGGCCTGCTCATGCTGTTCCGGAATTTCGCGCGCAGGATGTCGCCGGCGAGCAGCATCTGAAAATGTCCCATCGGCGCCGGCAGATTTCCAGGATACACGTCGATCACCTTGACGACCCAGTCGCCGTCGGTTCCAGTGGTCGAGACGTTGAGGCTGACGTCGATCGGTCCGGCGATCGTCAGATCCTCGGCGAGCGGCGGCGTCTGATAGACGAGCACGTCCGGACGGCCCCAGACGAACCGCTGATCCTCGACCATGAACAGGTGACCTTCCGTCGTCGTGATCTCCGCCGTGTAGGGCACCGGCTTCGCCGGATCGCTGACGTAGTCGTCGAACGCGTCATCCGATCGCACTGACGGCGCGTCGAACGACAGGCCGCCGTTCGCCTGTAAATAGACGTTGCGGGCGCGCGTGCCCTTCGGCGGCCACGCTGGATACGTGTGCCACCTGTTGCCGCCGGTCTCGAACACGATCGCCTCACCGAGGTTCAGGCGGCCCTTGTCCTTCAGATAGAAGTTGAAGAACGGCAGCTCGATCGTGGTGCGAAAGTGCTCCGCCGTCTTCGATCCGAACTCGATCCTGCCGAGCGAGCTGCCGTCGCCGCGCGCCCATCCGCCGTGCAGCCACGGTCCGACGACGAGCGACGTCTTGTTCGCGGGGTTCTTCTCCTTCATCGCGCGGTACATGCGGAACGGGCCGTAGAAATCCTGCGCGTCGAACCAGGCGGCGACGATGAGCACCGGGTGGTTGATGTTCTCGAGATCCTTCGGCACGTTGCGCGCCTGCCAGTACTCGTCGTACGTGCCGTGCGCCAGGTGATCCTTGTAGGTCGGCACATCGTCTGCAAAATATCTCAGCGCGTTGGCGGCCGATCCCATCTCGAGGAAGAAGCGGTAGCCGTCGGGGGTGCCGTAGTCGAACCGCTCGGTGTCGCGCTCGTTCGGCGCCACGCGCGCGCGGGCGTTGGTCGACATCCAGTTGAAGCCGTACATCAGCTGATATGCGCCGCCGGAGTGATAGTCGTCGCCCAGGAACTGATCCTGCGGCGGCGCCTGCGGAGACGAGGCCTTCAGCGCGGGATGCGCGCCGATCATCCCCATCGACACTTCCCACCCGTCCCACGAGATGCCCCACTGCCCGACGCGGCCGTTGTTGTTCGCCACGTTCTTCACGAGCCAGTCGATCGTGTCCCACGTATCGGTGCTCTCGTTCGGCTTCGTGGCCCCGCGAGTATAGGGAAGCGCCTGCGGCTCGCGCGAGGAGAGCGAGTCGGCGCCCGCGGCCGACGGCGATGCCCGCCGCAGCGCGGGCTCGAGCGGGGGTGGGGCTCCGCGAACATAGGGGACGTGATGGATGAACTCGCCTTCGGACTTGAACTTTCCGCGCGTGTCCTGGTAGACGAAGACGTAGCTCTCTCTCGCGAAGTCGTTGTTCGGGCCGAGAACGGTGCGGTAATTGTCTGCGCCGTACGGTCCGATGCCGTATGCGGTGCGCGTCATCAGGATCGGATAGCGCGCCGTCGTCTCCTTCGGCGAGTACACGATCGTGAAGAGCTTCACGCCGTCGCGCATCGGGATGTAGACCTCGCGCTTGACGTAGTGCGCCTTCACGTCGTACGGCGTCTGCGCCGGCGTCTGCGCGATGAGCGCTGCAGCCGCGAGCAGCACGCCCGCGACGACAGTCGTTGTCACGCGTCGTTTGTCCATATTGAGCCTGCGGTCATACTATGGTAGTACCCAGGTATGAAAATCGCGTTGTCGGTTCCGGACGAACTGTTTGAATCCGCCGAACGACTCGGCAAACGCCTCGGAATATCGCGCAGCCGCCTGTATGCAACGGCCCTCGCCGATTATGTTGCGAAACATCAGAGCCGGAAGGTGACCGCGCGACTCAATGCCGTGTATACGAACGAAGACAGCGGGCTCGACAAACGGATCCGTCGCGCCCAGCGCCGCTCTCTTTCACGGAACGCATGGTAATCGAACGAGGCGACGTCTGGTGGGCTGATTTGGGAGAACCGGGCGGATCGGAACCGGGGGATCGCCGTCCGATCCTTGTCGTGCAGAGCGATTCATTCAATCGAAGCCGATTGCGTACGGTCGTGGCCCTGGTCTTGACCTCTCTTTCGATGAGCGATCCGGACGCATTCATGGTTCGCTGCTGAAGGACGTCGAGAACGGCTTGCGGCTCGTGCTCGATCTCTGATGGCACCGGTCATCGCGAGTTGGCGGTCAGTCCCAGCAGACGCGCCGGATTTTGTCTGGACATCTGATCGATCTCGCGCTCGCTGAATCCTTTCGCGGCCATCGCCGTCAGGAACTCGCCGTAGCCGTCGGGCGGCAGCGGGTTTCCCTTCTGACCGAGATCCGACGACAGGATGCACGACTGCGCGCCGACCTGGCGGATCGCGTCGGCGATGCGATCCATCCGTTGCTGAGCGTCGGCGCTGTGGAGCGTGCTGCCGACGAATTCGACGAACGCGCCGAGCGACGCCGCTTCGCGCATCTGCGCGACGTTCATCTCGATCGGCGCATTTGAGGCGTGCGTCACGACCAGGTGCTGCACACCCTGCTGCCGCGCTTCGCGAAGCAGCATCAACCCTTCCTGCGACGACACGTGCCCGGTCGCCAGCACGAGCTGATGCTTCGCGATCGCCGAAATGACCGCTTTCGTCTCGGGCAACAGCGCGCCGCCGCTCGATACGCGCACGAACGGACGATTCTCCTTCGAGTAGCGCACCTGATTTTCAGCGTCGAACGTCGACATCCAGACGACGCGGCCCCATCCGCCGGCGACTTGGGTGAGGTGTTCGACCGCCGCGGGGTTCATGCCGCCGACCGAGAGATTCAGATCGATGCCGCCGAACACTTCCAGACCCGGCGCCTCTTTGCGCGCGAGGTACGCGAGCCCCGCGGTCGGATCGTAGTGATTCTTCAGAACGAGGCCGCGCATGCCTTTCGTGCGCGCCAGCTTCGCGACGTCGATGCCGTCGATGGAACGCGGCACGTTGTCGGGATCGGAGTGAACGTGGATGTCGATCGTTCCGCGGAGCAGTTGCGCGGAGTCGCGCCCGGCGCCTTGCGGACCGGTGCGCGCCGCGGTGCGTCCCAGCGCGGCCAACAGCGACAGCATGACGGCGACGAAGGCGATGCGACTGCCGGTGCTCACGCCACCTCGCAGATTCGATCTGGAATCGTAATCGCAATCGTGAAGTCAGCGATCCTAAATAATCAGCGGACGCGGCGGCGGCCCGGGCTCAGTTGAATCGGCGCCGGGCAGTCGTTGACGAACGTCGATCGCGTGCCGACGAATCGGCTCGCCGGCGTCACCGGCGCGGTGCAGAGGCCGCGATCGCGGGCGACGTCGCGATGCGACGTGAAGGGAGCGGAGTAGAACGGCGTGTACGCGGCGCCGTACGGAACGGCATACGGCAGAAACGGCGGCGCACCGTGATAGTACCCGGGATAGTCGTCGTACCCGTAGTGCGTGGTATTCGGCGTCTCGGGGCCGTGGCCGACGATCAGGACTTCGGGCGCCGTCGACAGCGACGCGAGAATGCGCGCAGCGTTGGAGGCCGCCTCGGCGCGCGCCGCGGCTTCGCCTTCTTCGCGGCCGCTCTTCAGCATCGCCATGATGATGGCGTCGCTGAGCCCCTGCTGCTTGAGCGTCGGCAACTGCTCGGGCTCGATCGGAAAAATCGTCTTGTCGCGATCGATCAGCGCGAGAATCACCGGCTCGGACACGCCGGCTCTCGACAGCGCGACGATTTGATCGACGGTCGCGGCGTCCGCGCGCTCCGGCACGAGCGCGGCCGCGCCAACACACAACACGAACGCCAGAATCGCGCGCATGCCCGCGAAGAGTGCAACCCGCTCGCCAGCGTAGAGGCCCCGGAACATGCGGTCATTCTAGCAACGGACTGCTCTCGCTCAAGGACACATTCACGTGAAATGGACAGTCGGACGGCGGGAGCTGATCTGATAAGCTGCATATTTACGCGGACTTACGTTGATTTGCGTCCCTGCCGGCCGGGTACGCCGCTTGCCTCAGGGGGACGCGAGGAGTTTCCGTCATGCTTTCGAATCGACTCGCGTTCGCTGCGTTGGCCGTCGCCTGCGTCGCCGCTGCGGCGGGAGGCGGATATCTCGCCTCGCGGCAGAATGCGGTTCCGGCGCCCGCTGCCGCGCAGACGCAGCCCGTGGCCGCGACCACACCTGCGCCCGCAGCGCCTGCGGCTGTAGCCGAACGTCCCGTCCAGGAAACCGAAGCGGTCGTCGCTGAGCCGAAGACACCGGTGAAGAGCGAGGCGCCGAAGATCGCGGCGGCGAAGCGAGCGGAGAAGGCTCCCGCCCGCGCCGCGGCGACTCGGCAACAGCCTCCGCCGCTCGCGAGCACGTGGCCGTCGAGCGCGGCGGGATCGCAGCCGTCTCCTGCGACGGCGCCTGCGCCGACGACACCGGTCGAGCCGCCCGCCGCGCCAAGGCCCGACGAGCACGCGGCACAGACGCCGCCGCCGGCGCCCGAGCCGCCGCAGAAGCAGTTCGAGGAGCTCGTCGTCTCGCGTGATTCGGTGATCGGTCTGCAAACCGAGAATCGGATCTCGAGCGACACCGCGCGCGTCGAGGATCGCGTCGAAGCGCGCGTGACGCGCGACGTCAAGGTGGGCGACCGCGTGGCGATTCCGTCGGGCGCGCGCGCGATCGGCGCGGTGACGCTCGTCGAGCGCGGCGGCAAGTTCAAGGAGCGCGCGCGACTCGGCATCCGCTTCCACACACTCGTGCTCGCCGATGGCACGCGCATCCCGATGAACACCGAAACGATCTTCCGTGAAGGCGACGCGCCCGGAAACAGCAGCGCCGCGAAGATCGGCGGCGGCGCCGTGGGCGGCGCGATCATCGGCGCCATCCTCGGCGGCGCGAAAGGCGCGGCCATCGGCGCGACGACCGGCGCCGGCGCGGGAACGGCCGCCGTCGCCGCCGGCGATCGCAGCTCGGTCGTGCTCCAGCCCGGCACGCCGCTCACCGTCCGCGTCCAGCAGCCGGTGACCGTGACCGTCGAAAAAGAGTAAGCGCAAACCCGGGCCCTTTCGTAGGATGATGAGGCGCTTCTCAGAAGGAGTTCCCTCATGCGTTTACATGTGCCCGTCCTGATCGCTCTTCTTGCGACCGCCGTTCCGCTCCTGGCGCAGCAGGTGACGAAGCAATCGGTTCCCGGCGTCACGAACTTCGCGCGGCTGGAAACGACGGTGGCGTGCGGCGGCGCGACGACGGCGGCGGCGGTGCCGGAAATCAAGAAGATGGGGTTCGCGTCGATCATCAACGTGCGGCAGCCGACCGAGAACGGCGCGAACATCGACGGCGAAGCGGCGGCGGCGAAAGAAGCCGGCATCAGGTTCTACAACATCCCGCTCAACGGGCAGGCCCCCGATCCGAAGGTCGCCGACACATTCATCGAGACGATCACGACACCGGGCAACGAGCCGGCGTACATTCACTGCGCCGCCGGCAATCGCGCCGCGGCGATGTGGATGATCAAGCGCCTCGTCGTCGATCACTGGGAGACCGATCGCGCGTTCACCGAAGCGACGGCGCTCGGACTCACGAGCCCGGCGCTGAAGCAGTTCGCGATCGACTACGCGGACACACACAAGCGCTGATCGATGGACGAGGTCACGCACCTCGCCCGCGATTCGGTCGCGACGGCGAGCGGCGCTGACTGGGGGCGCTTCGCGCCCGGCACCCTTCTCGCCGGGCGCTTTCGCATCGTCGCTCCCTTCGGCCGCGGCGGAAAGGCGCTCGTCGATTGAACCCCGACGATTTCCGTAAACACGGCTACGCGCTCGTCGACTGGATCGCGGACTACCTGGAACACTCCGACAAGTACCCGGTCCTCTCGCGCGTGAGGCCGCGCGACATCGTCAATGCGCTCCCGCCGGAGGCGCCGGAAGATCCCGAGCCGTTCGAGCAGATCATGCGCGACTTCGAACGCGTGCTCGTGCCCGGCCTCACGCACTGGAATCATCCGGGCTTCATGGCGTACTTCGCGATCACCGGCAGCGCTCCCGGCGTGCTCGCCGATTTCCTGTCCGCCGCGCTCAATCAGCAGGCGATGCTGTGGCGCACGTCGCCCGCCGCGACCGAGCTCGAAGAGGTGACGCTCGGCTGGCTGCGCAAGCTGATCGGGCTGCCCGGGACATTCGAAGGCGTCGTCTACGACACGGCGTCGATCGCGACGATGCATGCGCTCGTGGCGGCGCGCGAGGCGGCGGTCGCGGACGTGCGCGCGAAAGGGCTCGCCGGACGCAGCGACGTGCCCGCCGTCGCGGTGTACTGCTCCGATCAGACGCATTCATCGATCGACAAGGCGGTGATCGCGATCGGCCTCGGGCATCAGTCGCTGCGCAAGATTCCGACCGACCGCGACTTCCGCATGCGCGTCGACGCCCTCGAGGCGCAGATCGCGCGCGACCGCGCCGACGGCGTGCTGCCGATCGCGGTCGTGCCGACCGTCGGCACGACGTCGACGACCAGCATCGACCCCGTGCCGGCGGTGGCAGACGTGTGCGCGCGCGAGAGGCTGTGGATGCACGTGGATGCGGCCTACGGTGGCGTCGCCGCGATGCTGCCGTCGCACGCGCACGTGCTCGCGGGCGCCGATCGCGCCGACTCCATCGTCGTGAACCCTCACAAGTGGCTGTTCACGCCGTTCGACCTGAGCGCGTTCTACTGCCGCCGGATGGCCGTCGTCCGCGCGGCGTTCTCGCTGACGCCGGAATACCTCCGGACGCCCGAGGCGGCGGATGTAAAGAATCTGATGGACACCGGCGTTCAGCTCGGCCGCCGATTCCGCTCGCTGAAGTTGTGGATGATCCTCCGCTCCTTCGGCGCGCGCGCGCTGAGGGCGCGGCTCGCGGAGCACATCCGGCTCGCGCAAGAGCTCGCGTCGTGGATCGACGCGCATCCCGATTTCGAGCGGCTCGCGCCGGTGCCTTTCAGTGTCGTCTGCTTCCGTTGGAAGCCGGCGGGCATGTCGTGGTCGGACGCGGAGGTCGACGCCGCCAACGAGCGGCTGCTCGACCTGGTGAACGCGAGCGGCGACATCTTCCTGTCGCACACGCGGCTGCGCGGCCGGCTTGCGATTCGCGTGGCGATCGGGCATCTCCGGACCACGGACGAGCACGTCCGCCGCGCGTGGGATCTCCTGCTCAGCTCTCGCGAGCTCATCTCAACTCCTTGAAGGCACTCGCCTTGCACGTCTTCGGTTCGGACAACTGCCGGGGCCGATAACTCGCTCCGGCGATTCGATAAAGGAGTGGGAAAGTCATGCGAGGTGTACTCAAGGTTCTTGTGGTGGCAGGCGCGCTCGCTCTCGTCCTCGCGCCCGCGGCAGCGGATGCCGAGGGCTACTTCAGTCCCTGGGCCTCGACTCAGGCTGGCAGCAGCTTCAACAACGGACGCGCCGGCCTCGGCTTCGATGCCGGCGGCATGGGCGCGGGAATCATCGGCGGCGAGGTCGACTTCGGCTGGAGCCCGAGCTTCTTCGGGACGCAGAACGACTTCGGCAACAACAGCGTCATCAACCTGATGGGCAACCTGATCGTCGGCGTCCCGATCGGCGGCACGCGCGGCGCGGGGGTGCGTCCGTTCGCGACGGCCGGTCTTGGTTTGCTGCGGACGCAGATTGACGGCGGCACGATCGCCAACGTGCGATCTTCGAACAACGAGCTGGGCTGGAACGTCGGCGCGGGTGTGATGGGCTACTTCAGCGATCACTTCGGGCTGCGCGGCGACATCAAGTACCTCCGGGGCTTCGAGGATCTGAACACCGGCAACACCGTGATCGACTTGAACGGTAAGAACCAGCTGCATTTCTGGCGAGCCGACATCGGCGTGGTTATTCGGTGACGGTGTTGGGATTCGGGATTCGGGATTAGGGATTCGCAGCGAATCCCAAATCCCGAATCGAAAGTTTGAAGTCTGAAGTACGAAGCACGAAGTGAAAAGCTTGCGTGCTTCTGACTTCGTACTTCCGACTTCTGACTTTTTCACGCGGCATCGAATCCCGAATCACGAGAGTCGCCACAACTCTCTCCACGTCACTCCTTCGTCCTCGGTGACGAGAGCGACGACGCCGTGCGCCGGGAAGTCGTCTTCACTCCCGCCGACCAGCAGTGCGCGCAGCCGGGGCAGATGCGGAAAATGTCCCGCGAGCAGGATGTCGCGCGTCTCACCATAGAGCCGATCGCGCAGCCACTGCGGCGGATCGGCTGGCTGCAGATCGCGAGTCGCCGAAAGTTCCGCGAGCGCATTGCACGCGGTCCAGAACGCCTGCGCCGTCTGCTTCGCTCGCAATTTCCCGCTGTGCCACACGACGACCGGGCGCGCGCCGCGCGCCGCGGTTTCCTTCGCCAACCGATCGACGCTCGCGCGCCCCGCCGGCGACAGCGGCCGCTGCGCGTCGATCGCTTCATCGACCGCTTCGCCGTGGTGGACCAGGAAGAGGTGCACGAGAAGGACCAAGTATATTGGCAAGGTTTCGTGTGCTTCACGTTTCGTGGTGGATCTCCGATGGAACGGATAGCCCTCGGTGGTTGGTTGCTCCTGCTCTGCGTGCTGTTCGTCGTGTGGCAGCCACTGACCCTGGGGCTGTCGGCGTCGAGCGTGATCGATGCGCTGCCGGTTCGCGGGCTGCCGCTGGCAATTGTGCTCGTCGTCCGCGTACTGGCCGCCGCGCTCGGCATTGGCGCCGGCCTCGCCCTGATCGGCCGGCGTCCCGGCGCGGTCGCGCTGGCGAAAGTCTCGCTCGTCGTTTCGGGTGCGACCGACCTCTTCGTCTACCTCACGCCGTACTTTCCAAGCAATCGCGCACCGGGCGATACGATGATCGTTGTCGCCGCATCGCTCGCCTACTATGCAGTCTGGCTCGCGTATCTCTACCGATCGAAGCGGATTCGACGGACATTCGGCCACGACATTTCTTGAACGCGTGGGGCCCCACCTTTTCATATGCGGCGGGGCCCCACCCCCGCCGCTGTTGCTCGGCGCATACGCGCCTCGCAACGGCTCAAGGCTGTCACGCGCTGACGCCCTCGCGCCGTAGCGCTCGGGCGTATCTAGAACAGGACGTCGCAGACAAACGTCACAGCGGCAGCATCGGCGCTCATATAATCGCGCCATGCTGAAGACGCTGTTCGTCGCCGCCGCGGTCGCCGCCGCGACGCTCGCGCCGCAGAACGACTCGATCCGGCAGGACGATCTGCGCGCCGATCTCTTCTTTCTCGCGGGCGACTCGCTGCGCGGACGGTTGACCGATACCGAGGAGAACGGCGCCGCCGCCGATTTCATCCGCTCGCGGTTCGAGCGCATGGGTCTGAAGCCGGCCGCGCCGAACAATTCGTACTTCCAGGGGTACAACCTGATGACCGCGACGCTCGGCGACGGCAACGCGCTCGACATCATCGTGGCGGACGGCGCCAGCCGCCATTTGCGGTCGGGTCAGGATTTCTACCCCCAGCGCATCAGCGCGAGCGGCCGCGCGACCGGCGACGTCGTGTTCGCCGGCTTCGGCATCACGGCGCCGCGGCTGCAGTACGACGACTACAACGGCGACGTGCGGGGCAGGATCGTGCTCGCGCTCGACCACGAGCCGGGCGAGCGCGATCCGAACAGCCCATTCGACGGCGTCGTGACGTCCGAGTGGTCGACGCTGTGGCGGGGGGTGCTCGCGGCGCAGCAGAAGGGGGCGCGCGCGGTGCTGTTCGTCAGCGACGTGCACAACCATCCGGGCGCGGCGAACTTCGAGGCGGCGGCGCGCAACGTCTGGCCCGAAATGCCCGCGCGCATCCTTATTTATACGCTCGCGGCGTGGGCCGACCGCATCCACATTCCGGTCGCGCAGATTTCGCCCGCCCTCGCCGCATCGCTCGTCGCTGGCACGGGGAAATCGCTCGAGCTGAAGAAGCGCTACGACAACAACGCCTCGCAGCTCGTGCGGCGGAGCGATCAGTGGCCGTTCCTTCAGAGCGGCGTGCCCGCGCTCGGCTTCATGACGGGTCTCCACCCCGATTACCACACGCAGTACGATCGGCCGGAGAAGATCAACTACGCCAAGCTCGAAGAGATCGCACGGCTCATCCACCAGGCGAGCTGGGAGATTGCGAACGCCGACTCGCGCCCGAATTCGAGGTGATCGATGCGGAGGCTCGTCATCGCCGCGCTCGGGATCGTGCTCTTCTCCTCGCTCGCCGAGGCGCGCGTCGTCCGCCTGCGCGTCGAGCGGCGCGAGGTCGTGCTGAACGGCCGTCCGTTCGGCGCGGCCGGCCCGTACGAAAAGCTGATCGGCACCGTCGATTTCGGGCTCGATCCCGATGCGCCGGCCAACGCGCTGATCGTCGACCTGAAGCTCGCGCCGCGGAACGCCCGCGGCGAGGTCGAGGCGTCAGCCGATTTCTATCTGCTGAAGCCGGTCGATCCGCGCCGCGGCAACGGCCGGTTGTTCTACGAGGTCGGCAACCGCGGCGGCAAGAGCCTGCTGGCGACGTTTCAGAAAGCCGCCGCGTCGCTCGATCCGGCGACGGAGGCGGAGTTCGGCGACGGCGCGCTGATGCGTCAGGGGTTCACGCTGCTGTGGATGGGATGGCAGTGGGACGTGCCCGAGCGCGAAGGCGTGATGCGGATGCGGATGCCGATCGCAACCGAGAACGGCAAACCGATCACCGGCCTAGTCCGCGGCAACTTCATTCTCAACGAGCGATCGAACACGGCGCCCGTTGCGGATCGCAATCACCTGGCGTACGCGCCGCTCGATCCGGCGAGCGCCGACTACGTGATGACGGTCCGCGACGACCCGACTGCTCGCGGCAGCGTGATTCCGCGTTCTCGCTGGCGCTTCGTCGACGCCGGTACCGTTGCGCTCGATGGCGGCTTCGAGCCGGGCCGCATCTACGATGTCGTGTACCGGAGTCAGAATCCGAAAGTCGTCGGCATCGGTCTGTCGGCGACTCGCGATCTGGTCAGCTTCCTCAAGTACGACGCCTCCCCCGACAATCCGTCTCCCGGCATTCGTCACGCGCTCGCGTGGGGTGTTTCGCAGAGCGGACGTTTCCTCAGGCATTTCCTCTATCAGGGATTCAACGCCGACGAGCGGGGGCGCAAGGTGTTCGACGGCGTCTTCGATCAAGTCGGCGGCGCCGGACGCGGCTCGTTCAATCACCGCTTCGGTCAGGCGTCGCGCGACGCGCTGCAGTACTTCAACATCCTCTTCCCGGTCGATCTCTTTCCGTTCACCGACGGACCTGAGACCGATCCCGACACGAACGTCACCGACGGCCTGCTCGCGCGCGCCGACAAGAGCGGCACGACGCCGAAGGTCTTTCATCTGCTGACCAACTCCGAGTACTTCAACCGCGCCGGCTCGCTCGTGCACACCGACCCGACCGGCACGCGCGACGCCGACATTCCACCGACGACGCGCATTTACATGATGGCGTCGGCGCCGCATGGACCGGGTCCGTTCCCGCCGGCGTCGAATCGCGGCGGCGGCATGGTCGGCCGCGCCGCCCTGAACCCGCTGAACTACTCGCCGGCGGTCCGTGCGCTGTTCCGCGCGCTCGATCGCTGGGCGGTCGACGACACGATGCCGCCGCCGAGCGCGTACCCGCGGCTGGCGGATGGGACGCTGGCCGCACCGGATCGCGCCGGCTGGCCGCCGATTCCGGGCTTCCAGTTGCCGCAGCAGCCGCTGCGCGCGCTGCACCTGAATTTCGGCGCCGACTGGGACAAGGGGATCGTCAGCATCGAGCCGCCCGAAGTCGGCAGGCCGTTCGTCGTCCGCGTGCCGGCGGTCGACGCGGACGGCAACGTGCGATCGGGCATCCGTCTGCCGGACATCGAGGTGCCGCTCGCCACGCACGCCGGCTGGAATTATCGCGAGGCGTCGATCGGCGCGCCGGATCGGCTCGCCGGCGAGATTGGATCGTACATTCCGTTTCCGCTCACGCGCGCCGAACGCGCGCGGACGAACGATCCGCGCCTCTCAATCGAAGAACGCTACCGGAATCGTGATGAATACGTCGGCAAGTACGCCGCCGCCACGCTCGATCTGGTCGCGAAGGGATATGTTCTGCCGGAGGACGTCGCCGATCTGCTGCAGCACGCCGTCGAGCACTACGAGTGGGTGACGAAAAAGTCGGACGTGAAAAGCCAAAAGTAAGAAGTACGAAGTCAGACGTAAGAAGTGACACGCAATGGCCCATCGTGACGCGGTGAATGACGCCAAGGAGGTTGCCATGACGAAAGGAAGATCGATCGCGGTCTGGGTCATCAGCGTGCTGCTCGCAGCGTTGTATCTGTTCACGGGAGGGACCAAGCTGGCCGGCATGCAGATGTACGTCGAAGCGTTCGCAAAATACGGCTATCCCGATTGGTTCCGGCTGGTCGTCGGCGCCGCCGAAGTGACCGGCGCCGTGCTGCTGCTCGTGCCGCGCGCCGCGTTGTACGGAGCCATCATGCTGTCGGTGGTGATGATCGGCGCGACGGTGACGCACCTGACGCATCAGGAAGCGCCGAATGCGGTGGTGCCGATCGTGCTCTTCGTCCTGCTGGCGTTCGTCGCGGCGAGCCGTCGCGAGACCGCCGTGCCCGCTCGCGCATGAACGATTGCCCGGCGTACTGAGCTGAGAGGAGGCGCCCTGATGAACGTGATGAACTTGACGAACACACACACTTGTGCCGCGGCAGTCGTCGTCGCCGCGATCTCTCTTCTCCCAGGTCCCGGCGAATCCCGAATCCCGAATCCCGAATCCCGGGTCGCTGCCGGCACGCGCGGACAGCAGCCGGTTCTCGGATACGACGACACGCCGATGCAGCCGAACGGCCGCTGGCGCATCCACGACAGCCGCCGGCCGCAGCCTGCGCTCGTCACGCCTGGATCGATGAGCTCGTCGCCGACCGCCGCGCCTTCAGACGCGATTGTGCTCGTCGGCGAGGGCGACGATCTGAGCGCCTGGCAGAACGCCGACGGATCGAAGGCGAGCTGGGCGATGAAGAACGGTGTTCTCGAGACCGGGAAGGGGATGATCCACACGAAGGCGGAGTTCACCGATTTGCAGCTGCATGTCGAGTTCGCCACACCGAGCGCGGTAAAAGGAGACAGTCAGGAACGCGGGAACAGCGGCGTCTTTCTGCTCGGCAAGTTCGAGATCCAGGTGCTCGACAGCTATCGGAATCCCACGTATCCCGACGGCCAGGCGGCCGCGATGTACGGTCAATATCCGCCGCTCGTGAACGCGTCCCGGAAACCCGGCGAGTGGCAGGCCTACGACATCGTGTTCACCGCGCCGCGACTGGCTCGCGGCGGCACGCTCGACAAACCGGCGATCGTCACCGTGTTTCACAACGGCATCGTCGTTCACAACGCGACGCCGTTCTGGGGACCGACCGCGCACAAGAAGATCGAACCGTACACGCCGGACACGGCGAAGGGACCGATCGCGCTGCAGGATCACGGGAATCCCGTTCGTTATCGGAACGTGTGGATCAGGGCGATCAACGGTTACGACTCTGCGACGTGACGGCCGCGGCGGCTTCACAGTCGCCGATCGTCGACTGATTCGTGACGCCGACCGCCCCACGCACCTTTACTGCACGGCCTTGTCCGTGAGGTCGAGCGCGCGGTCGATGATTCCAAATCCTTCGCGCAGCTCGTTCTCGGTGATGCACAGCGGCGGATTCGTGAAGAATGTGTGCCATCGGACGAAGGTGTAGAGCCCTTCCTGGCGCAGGAACTTCGCGAACGCCTGCATCTCGTCCGAGGTGCCGTTGAACGGCGCGAGCGGCGTCTTCTTCGCGCGATCGCGAGTGAGCTCGATGAGGCCGAAGAGGCCGATCGATCGCGCAGCGCCGATCGACGGATGGCGCAGCGCGAGATCGGTCATCAGGTCCGACATCAGCTTCCCGATCCTGCGGGCATTTTCGAGCAGCCGATCCTCTTCGTACACCTGGATGCTTGCCAGCGCCGCCGCGCACGCGACCGGATGGCTGTTGTACGTGAGACCGCCGTAGAACACCTTGTCCCTGAAGTGATCCGCGACGGCGCGCCGCATCCCGACCGCGCCGAGCTGCACGTACGCGCTCGTCAGCCCCTTCGCCATCGTGATCAGATCCGGCACGACGTTCCAGTGGTTGATCGCGAACCACTCGCCGGTCCGTCCGAAGCCCGCCATGACTTCGTCGCAAATCATCAGGATGCCGTGCTTGTCGCACAGGCGCCGGACGCCCTGCATGTAGCCGTCGGGGGGCACGAGCACGCCGTTCGTGCCGCTCACCGACTCGAGGATGAACGCGGCGATCGTGTGCGGACCCTCGAGCTGAATGATTTCCTCGAGCATCGCGAGCGACTGCTCCGCCGATTCCCATCCGCCTTCGAGCCCGTGATACGGATCGAGGACGTGGACGACGCCCGGCATGCCGGGTTCCGAGGCCCAGCGCCGTGGATCGCCGGTGAGCATCATGCTGCCGGCCGTCGCGCCGTGATACGAACGGTAGCGCGCGAGAATCTTGTGGCGTCCCGTCGCCAGGCGCGCCAGCTTGATCGCGTTCTCGTTCGCCTCGGCGCCGCCGTTGGTGAAGAAGAAGACGTCGATGTCGCCCGGCGCGATCTCGGCGAGCTTCGCGCCGAGGCGCGCGCGCGGCTCGGTCGCCATGAACGGGTTCGCGTACGCGAGCGTCTCGACCTGCTTCTGGACGGCCCGGATGACGCGCTCGTCGCCGTGGCCGATGTTCACGCACATCAGCTGGCTGTTGAAATCGATGAACCGCTTTCCTTCGGGCGTCCAGAAGTAAATCCCCTTCGCGCGCGCAACGGGAATCGGATCCACTTTGGCCTGCGCCGACCACTCGAACAGCGTGTGCTTCTTCGACAGCGCGATCATCTCCTCGCCGGTCATCGTGGACGTTATCGTCTCGGTTGCCATCTCCTGCCTTCTTTCATCAGCGAGCGTCGTAAGGTTTGTTTACTTTTTAAACATCTGTGTTTACTTTTTCAACATCGCCTCACGCTTCGCCCTGAACTCGTTGCCGGGCTTCCAACCCGGAAACTTGTCGGCCTGCGCGACGCGATAGCCGACGGCGAGGAACACGCGCAGGTCGTCGCGCGCGCCGCTGAGATCCCAGTCGGACGTCACCTCGTCCTGCGGCTTGTGATACCGATGTTCGGTGTAATCGTCGCGCACCTGCTTGCCGTACTCCGGCGGCTTGCCGACGAAGTCGGTGCCTTCGTCCGGATCGAGCGCCGGCACCCCTTCCTTCGCGAAGTTGAAGTGATCGGATCGATAGTAGAACCCTTTTTCCGTCTCCGGGTCCGGCCGAATCACGCGGCCCTGCTCGCCCGCCGCGGCGGCGACGTAGTCATCGAGGTCGGACGCGCCGTACCCGATCAGCGTGAGATCCTTCGTCCGGCCGTTCACGTTCAAGCCATCCATGTTGATGTCCGCGAGCGTCTTCGCCAGCGGGTAGATCGGCGTCACTGCGTAGTACTGCGACCCCAGCAGCCCCTGCTCCTCGGCGGTCACCGACACGAAGAGGATCGACCGCTTCGGCGGCGTCTGCAGCTGCGTAAACGCATGCGCGATCTCGAGGAGGCCGGCGGTGCCAACCGCGTTGTCCTTCGCGCCGTTGTAGATCGTGTCGCCATTGACCGCGGGCCCGATGCCGAGATGATCCCAGTGCGCGGTGTAGACGACGTACTCGTCCTTCAGCTTCGGATCGCTCCCCTCGAGCTTCGCGACGACGTTCCGCGAGTCGATCGTGCGGAGCCCGTTGTGCAACGTCATCGAAGCGGTGACGCCGAGCGGCACCGGCTTGAACTCCCGCGTCGCCGCCTGTTTCTTCAGCGCATCGAAATCGTGGCCGGCCAGCTTCAGGAGATCTTTTCCTCGATCGAGCGAGATCCATCCCTCGATGTTCACGCGGCCCATGTTCTTGTCGGGCGTCACGAGATCGAATTGCTCCGTCACCTTCGACTGCACGACCTCGAACGGGTAACCCGCCGGTCCGGTTTCGTGAATGAGCAGGACGCCCGCGGCCTTCTTCTGCGCGCCGATCTCGTACTTATAGGTCCAGCGGCCGTAGTACGTCATCGCCTTGCCGCCGAAAGTCTTCGGGTCGAGCTGGTTGGCGTTCGCCGGATCGGGTACGGGCGGATCGTTGACGAGCATCACGAGCGTCTTGCCCGCGACGTCCATGCCTTTGTAGTCGTCCCAGTTGTATTCGGGCGCGACGACGCCGTAGCCGACGAAGACGAGCTCGGATCCATCGAGGCTCGCGGTCGGCGCCACGTGCTTCGTCCACGCCACCACATCGTCTTTCCACTTCAACGTCTGCTTTTGCCCGCCGCCGGCGAACGTCAGCGGCGCCGGATCGGGTGTGATGCCGACGAGCGGCACTTTCTGGATGTAGGTGCCATCGGTGTTGCCCGGCTTGAGACCGAACTTCCTGAACTGATCTTCGAGGTAGCGTACCGTCAGCTCTTCGCCGTTGGTTCCCGGCGCGCGTCCACCGTACTGGTCCGACGACAGCACCTTCGTGTGCGCCAGCACGGCGTCGGTGTCGATGGGCGGCAGCTGGCCGATTGGAATCTGCTGCGACGCCGAGGGCGGAGCACCTTCCGCTGCGCGCTTCGGATCCGACGAACACGCGGCGGCAGCGAGAATGGAAAAGAGAACGCAGCCCGAGACTGCGGTGTAGCGCGAGGCTGCGGTGTAGCGCGAGGCTGCGGTGTAGCGCGAGGCTGCGGTGTAGCGCGAGGCTTTCAGCCGAGCGTTCCTTATCATGACGAGTCAGTTTACCTCCACGCCGTGAGCTGCCGCTCGCCTGAAAGGCGCGCGCGACGGCATCAACACAAGTCTCGCCAGCCTGCGTCACATCAACGCGAGGATCGCGAGCGCGATGACCTTGGTCGCGTTGATGATGTCCTCGATGCGGCAGTACTCGTCGGGTTGATGCGCGAGCTCGAGCTCGCCCGGACCGTAGGCGACGCAGTGCGGCACGCCGGCGATGCGCGCGACGTGCTTGTGATCGTAGGTGCCGGGGCTCGCGACGAGCGACGGCGCCCGGCCGAGCACGCGGTGAATCGACGACTGCAGCGCGGCGATGAGGGGCGAATCGTCCGGGGTCCTGACCGGGTGCACCACCATCAGATCGCGCAGCTCGAACTGCACCCCTGGCGCCGCCTCGCGCGCGCGCCGGACGAGATCTTCCACTTCGGCTCTGGTCGCATCGAATCCTTCCTCGAGCAGGAATCGGCGATCGAAGACGACGCGGCAGAGATCCGCGACGCACGGGGTCTGGATGCCGTCGACGCGCTGGCCGCCCTCGATGCCGTTGACGTTCAGCGTCGCGTGGCACGCGCCCGGCGGCGCCACCGGCATGGCGGTGCGCCGCGCCGCCAGCTTCGGCATCAGCTCGTCGCGGGCGATCTGCAGCAGGCGCGAGGCGCCGTCGATGGCGCTCACGCCGAGAAACGGCATGCTGCCGTGCGCGATGCGGCCGCGGGCCGTCACCTCGAACCAATACACGCCGCGATGGCCGATGCAGATGCGATCGACGTTCAGCGGCTCGGGGATGATCACCGCCGACGTGCGCCCCTTCGCAATGCGGCCGCACTCGGCCAGATAGGCGACGCCCGCGAAGCCGCCGCTTTCCTCGTCGACGGTCCCGCTGATCTCGACCGATCCGGGCATCCGCACGCCCGCGCGCGAGATCGCTTCGACCGCGAAGAGCGCGGCGGCGATTCCGGCTTTCATGTCGCACACGCCGCGGCCGTAGATGCGTCCGTCGCGCACGACACCGCCGAACGGCTCGATCGTCCATCCACTGCCGGCGGGCACGACGTCGAAGTGACCGTTCAGGTGCACGACCGGACCTGGACCTCCGCGCCGCGTGCCGACGACGTTCACACGCGGGTGCGCGGCTGTGTGCTCCGGCCGTCCGTCGGCGGCGATGTACTCGACGTCGAACCGGCGCCGCGCCAGCTCGTCGCCGATCGCGTGCGCGCACACGTCGTACGCGTCGCCGGGAGGATTGACCGTGGGAATGCGCACGAGATCGGACGTGAAGGCCACAATCTCGTCGGCGGCGCGATCGACTTCGGCAAGGATGCGGTCGGTGTCAGCAGCAGGACCCATCGACAGGCAGCACGTCTACAATACTGCACATGCGTACTGCTCTGATGTTGGCGCTCGTCCTCGTCGCGACCCAACGCGGGGCTGAAAGCCCGTTGGCCATGAACGATCGCGGGGCTGAAAGCCCCGCGCCACACAGCGGTGTGGCGCGGGCCTTTCAGGCCCGCGATCAGAACACGACGCTGACCGCAGTGGAAGGATTGAAGGTCGGTCACCACACGCTGGCCGAGCGGCCGACCGGCTGCACCGTGATTCTCGTCGACGGCGACGCGACCGGCGGCGTCGCCCAGATGGGCGGCGCGCCCGGCACGCGCGAAACGGATCTGCTTCACCCGCTGAACATGGTCGACAAGGTGAACGCGATTGTGCTGTCCGGCGGCAGCGCGTTCGGACTCGACGCGGCGAGCGGCGCGGTGCGGTGGCTCGACGAGCACAACATCGGGTGGCCGACCGCGTCGGGTCGCGTGCCGATCGTGCCGGCGGCGATCCTGTTCGATCTCGGCGTCGGCGGCAATTCCAGGGTGCGGCCGACAGCGGACTGCGGCTACAAGGCGGCGGCCGCCGCGTCGATCACGCCCGTCGAGGAAGGCAGCATCGGCGCCGGCGCAGGCGCGACGGTTGGCAAGCTTGGCGGTCAGGCCGAGCACGACGGCTACCCGGCCGGTTCGCGCAAACCGATGAAAGCCGGGGTCGGCTCCTCATCGATTGCGCTGTCGAACGGCCTCGTCGTCGCAGCGCTCGTCGCGGTCAACGCGGTCGGCGACATCGTCGATCCCGCGACCGGGAAGATCGTCGCAGGAGTTCTCAATCCCGACGGCACATTTGCCGACGCGCGAAAGATCCTGCGGACCGGACAGACGATTCGTCGTCCGCGACCCGCCGAGAACACGACCATCGGCGTGGTCGCGACCAATGCGAGGCTGACGAAGGATCAGGCGAACCGGATGGCGCTGATGGCCAACGACGGCTGCGCGCGCGCTATCGTGCCGTCGCATACGCTTGGCGACGGCGACACGATCTTCGCGCTCGCGACCGGCCGCTGGAGCGGTGACGTCGACGTGACGACGATTGGCGCGCTGGCGGCCGAAGCGATGGCCGATGCGATCGTCCGCGCCGCGACGCGCGCGACGAGCGTCGCCGGCATCACCGCCGCGCGCGATCTGAAGAAATGATTGCCGCCGTTCTCGCGGCCATGGTCGCGCTGCAGGCGTCGAATGGAACGCTGACAGCCATCCGCGGCGTCCGTGTCGGCCATCACGCGCTCGACGAACGTCCTACCGGCTGCACCGTGATTCTCGTCGACGGCGGCGCCGTTGCGGGGGTCGCGCAGCGCGGCGCCGCTCCGGGCACGCGCGAAACGGATCTCCTGCGAGGCAGTACGCAGTCCGAAGTCAGAAGTACGAAGTCGGACGCATCCATCGACGGCGTCGATCGAATCGATGCCGTCATGTTGTCGGGCGGCAGTGCGTACGGACTCGACGCCGCGACCGGCGTCATGCGGTGGCTCGACGAACATCGCAGCGGCCGGACGGCTTCCGCTGGCGTTCCGATCGTCGCGTCGGCGGTACTCATCGATCTGTGGGTCGGCGGCAAGCCGCGGATCCGGCCGGGCGGCGATTGCGGATATCGCGCCGCGGCGGCGGCTACTCATGCACGTGTACGCGAAGGTACGATCGGTGCCGGTGCAGGCGCCACCGTCGGCAAATTGTCGGGTCGCGATCACGCGATGAAGGGTGGGATTGGGAGCGCCGCGATCGTGCTGCCGAACGGATTGCAGGTCGCCGCCATCGTCGCCGTCAACCCGCTGGGCGACGTCATCGATCCGCAAACGGGCCGTGTGATCGCCGGCGTCAGGACGGCCGGCGGCTCGCTCGCCGACGCGCGCAAGCTGCTTCGCGCCGGCGCAACGATGGCGCCGGCGCCGGCGGGCGGGAACACCACCATCGGCGTCGTCGCCACCAATGCGAGGCTCACGAAGGCCGACGCCAACCGCGTCGCGCAAATGGCCGATTCCGGGTATGCGCGCGCCATCACTCCCATCCACACGCCCGCGGACGGAGACACGATCTTTTCGCTCGCCACCGGTCGCTGGATCGGCGAAGCCGACGCCGCGACGATCGGCGCGCTGGCGGCCGACGTGATCGCGCAGGCGATCGTTCGCGCCGTCACGACGGCGACGTCGGCGGCCGGCATTCCGGCGGCGCGCGATCTGAAGCGATAAGCTGCCAACCCACGTGAATCTCCACCTCGTCGTTCTCACGGTGTACTCGCTCGCGTTGATGGGGATCGGTTTGTACATCGGGCGCCGCGTGCGCGGAGCGGGCGACTTCTTCGTCGCGGGCCGGACGCTCGGTCCCGGGCTCATCTTCTCGACGATGCTCGCGGCGAATATCGGCGGCGGATCGACCGTCGGCGCCACCGCAGTCGGCTACAGCGGCGGCATCGCCGCCTGGTGGTGGGTCGGATCGGCGGCGATCGGGTCGATCGCGCTCGCGTTGTGGGTCGGCCCGGCGATGCGGCGGCTCGCGGCGGCGCACGATCTGCGAACGGTCGGCGACTACCTCGAGTTCCGCTACAACGCCACGGTGCGTGGGTTGATTTCGGCGCTGTTGTGGGTTGGATCGATCTTCATCCTCGCCGGTCAGCTCGTCGCGATCGGATCCATTCTCGAGACGGTCGCATCCATTCGCGCGGCGGTCGGATGCGCGATCGGCGGCGGCGTCATCATGGTGTATTTCGCGGCGGGCGGCCTGCTGACCTCGGCGCGCGTCAACGTCGTGCAGCTGGCGGTGAAGCTCGGCGGATTCGCCGTCGCGTTGCCGCTGGCGCTGTCGGCGATCGGCGGATGGGCGGGGGTGACGCAGGTTCGCGCGGGCGATCCCGCGTACTGGTCTTTCTGGCGCGCCGGTCCGCCGGGCATCGCGTACCTCGCGATGCAGACGCCCTCATTCATCATTTCGCCGGGCCTGCTGCAGAAGGCGTTCGGCGCGCGCGACGACCGTGCGGTCCGCCTCGGCGTCGGCCTGAACGCGCTCGGATTGTTTCTGTACGCGATCGTGCCGGCGCTGCTCGGCATCGTCGCGCGCGGAAAGTTTCCCGAGCTGCCGTCGACGAACAACGCGCTGCCGATGATCCTCATCCACGTGCTGCCGCCGGCGGTCGGCGCGATCGGCCTCGCCGCCGTGTTTTCAGCCGAAATCAGCGCGTCCGATGCGGTGCTGTTCATGCTCACGACGTCGCTGTCGCAGGACTTGTACAAGCGCTTCGTCAACCGCGCCGCGACCGAGGCGCAGGTGCTGATCGTGGCGCGCTGGACGACGGTCGTGGCGGCGACGTTCGGCGTCGCGCTCGCGATCGCGCTGGGAAGCGTCGTGGATGCGCTGACGATCTTCTACACGCTGCTGAGCGTCAGCCTGTTCGTGCCGATCCTGGCGGGACTGTTCGTGCCGCGCACCGGCAGCGCCGCGGCGCTCGCGTCGATTGCGGCCGGAGTCGGTGCGATGCTGATCGTGCAATTCGCCACGGGTGGCAGAGGATGGGGTATCGTCACGCCGGCGCTCGGCGGGTTGATTGCCGCGATCGCGGCGTGGGTCATCGCGTTGACAGCGGGCAGCGGGGTGGGACGGCCGCATGGACTCGTGTAGCGCGAGGCCTTCAGCCGAGCGTCGTGCGGCAAGCTCGCCTGAAAGGGCACGCTCGCCCATCTAAAGGCACGCTCGCCTAAAAAGGCTCGCGCTACGCGCTGCGGTGTTCATCGGAGATGAATGGCGGAAAACCTGTTCACGCTTGAAGGCAAGACCGCCGCAATCGTCGGCGGCGGATCGGGCATCGGCGAAGCGGTGGCGCGCGGCGCCGCGGCGCACGGCGCGCGCGTCGTCGTGCTCGACGTGAGAGAGGCCGAAGCCGGCCGCGTCGCCGATCAGATTGGCCGCGGCGCGAGCTCGGCGGCGCTCGACATCCGCGATAGCACGGCGGTGAACGCGGCGTTCGATGACATCGCGAGCCAGCACAGGACGCTCGACATCGTCGTCTGCACGCCGAGCATCAACGTGCGGAAGCCAATCCTGCAATACACGCCCGGCGAATTCGAGCGCGTCGTCGATCTGAATCTGAAGGGGAGCTTCAACGTGCTGCAGGCGGCGGGCCGTGTCATGACGGCGCAGCGCAGCGGCAGCATCGTCATCTTCTCGTCGATCCGGTCGCAGGTGGTGGAGCCTGGTCAATCGGTCTACGCCATGACGAAAGCCGGCATCGTCCAGCTCGTACGGACGGCCGCTGCGGAATTCGGTCCGGCGGGCGTGCGCGTCAACGCGATCGGGCCGGGCGTCGTCGAAACGCCGCTGACCGCGCCGATCAAGGCGCACGCGGCGTGGTACGAGGCGTACGCGCACAAGAGCGCGTTGAGGCGGTGGGCGCGCGCTGACGAGATGGTCGGGCCGACGCTGTTTCTCGTGTCGGACGCCGCGAGCTACGTGACCGGCACGATTCTGTTCGCGGACGGCGGATGGACGGCGATCGACGGCCGCTTCACGCCGCCGGGGATGTGAGCATCATGCACAAGATCGCGGTAATTGCGGGCGACGGCATCGGGAAGGAAGTGATTCCGGCGGGGATGGCGGTGCTCGAAGCGGCGGCGAAGGGCCGAAACGCCGCGCTGACGTTCACCGAGCTGCCGTGGGGATGCGAGTACTACCTGAAGCAGCACCGGATGCTGGACGAGGACGGCTTCGAGCGGCTCGCGGGCTTCGACGCGATTTATCTCGGCGCGCTCGGATTTCCGGGAGTGCCCGATGGAGTTTCGGCCGGATTGATTCTCGCGATCCGTCAGCGCTTCGACCAGTACGTCAACCTCCGGCCGATGCGGCTGCTGCCGGGTCTCACGTCGCCGCTCGCGAACCGTGGCGCGGCGGACATCGACATGGTGTGCGTGCGCGAGAACTCGGAGGGCGAATACTCCGGCGTCGGCGGGCGCATTCACGTCGGCACGGCGCGCGAGGTGGCGCAGCAGGTCGGCGTCTTCACGCGCCACGGCATCGAGCGCATCGTCCGCTACGCGTTCGAGCTCGCTTCGACGCGGCCGCGAAAGATGCTGGCGAGCGCGACGAAGTCGAACGCGCTCACGCACTCGATGGTGTTGTGGGACGAGGTCGCCGAAGGCGTGCGACGCGACTTCCCGTCGATCGACTACCGCAAGTACCACGTCGACGCGCTTGCCGCGAGAATGATCACGCATCCGCGGACGCTCGACGTGCTCGTTACGTCGAATCTCTTCGGCGACATCCTCACGGACATCGGTTCCGCGATTTCAGGGAGCCTTGGCATCGCGCCGGGCGCGAACATCAACCCGACGCGCAAATTCCCGTCGATGTTCGAGCCAATCCACGGATCGGCGCCCGACATCGCGGGGAAGGGAATCGCCAACCCGATCGGCGCCATCTGGGCCGGCGCGCTGATGCTCGATCATCTCGGGCACCGCGACGTCCACGATCGCGTCATCAGCGCCATCGAACGCGTCGTCGCCGGCGGCACGATCCGGACGCCGGATCTCGGAGGGACCGCGACGACCAAGCAGATGGCAGACGCCATTGTTCAAGAAGTCTGACAGGGCAGAGGGCAGAGGGCAGAGGGCAAAGGGCAGAGGGCGACTTCTATAGGCCGTTGCCTCGATTCGGTGACGATTTGGCTGTCCGAATGGCCGCCCGAATCATTGCCAGAAGCTGATTGGCCTCGCTGACTTCGCACATCAGTTCGGACGTCGTGGCATATCCGTTCTTGATAAGCTGATTGGCCTCGCTGACTTCCCACATCAGTTCGGACGTCGTGGCATACCCGTTCTTGATAATGAGCCGCAGCCAGTACGTCGTTTCACGCGCCTCCTTGCGTGAAATGCTCATCTTCGCGATGTAGTCCGGTTTGGTCTGCCCTTCCTGGGCTTCTTCCGCATTTGAGCCGATCGACGTTCCGCATTCCATCAGCTGGCGGCCGACGAGACGCGCCGAAGAACCGCGTTGGTCCAGTCGATCGCACAACTTCAGAATACGCGATGCGAACTCAAACGCTCTTTCACAGATGATCGAGTCAGACATGCCAATGAGCACGTTCAACAGTTGCGCCGTCGACATGGCGCGTGTTTTTCCGAACATTTCAGCCGGCACCTGTCTGACGCGTGGCAATTACTTCACGCACGTAAACGCGTCGCACTGCAATTCGTGCCCTGCGCCCTGCGCCCGCGCCCTGCGCCCTGCGCCCTGCGCCCTGCGCCCTGCGCCCTGCGCCCTGTGCCCTGTGCCCTGTGCCCTTGCCCTGTGCCCTGTGCCCTTTGCCCTTTGCCCTTTGCCCTTTGCCCTACTCAGAACACGTATCTGACCCCCAACTGAACCACGCGTCCGTCGCCGGCCGTCGTGATCCGGCCGAAGTTCGCCGTCCCGATCTGATTCCCCGGTTGATGATCCGGCCGAAGTTCGCCGTCCCGATCTGATTCCCCGGTTGACTGAATCGCACCTGGTTGAACAGGTTGAACATCTCGAGCCGCAGCTGCAGCCGCTGGCCGCTCATGACGTCGACGTTCTTGAACAGCGACAGGTCGGTCGACGCGAACCCCGGTCCGCGCACGGGGTTTCGCGGCTCGGTGCCTGGCCCCGATCCCGTCGTCGCGATCGGCCGCCGAGCGAAGCAGGACGTGTCGAACCACTGATCGGCCGTGCGCGGCGCGTTCGCGTCCGGATCGCACGTCATGTTCGGGCGATTCGTCATGTAGCGGATGTCGGTGAGCGGATCGAACACGACGAACGGAAATCCGGTCTGCGCCTGCACGATGCCGTTCAGCTGCCAGCCGCCGAGCAGCGCGTGCAGCGCGCGGTTCGAGCCGTCCGGCGCCGGCAGCTCGGCGCCGAAGCTGACGACGAAGCGGTGGCGCGCGTCGAAGAGCGCCGGTCCCCATTCGTACGCGAGCGACCGATCGAAGCTCGCCTGATCGCCGATCGTGACCGGCAGCGCCGGGCGCTGATCGCCGCCGATGTTCAGGCCCGAGACGTGATCCATCGACTTGCTCAGCGTGTACGACGCGAGGAAATTGATCCCGTGCGTCGGCCGCATGCGGATGCTCGCCTGCAGCGCGTTGTACTCCGACTCGGCGACCGAGAACGTCGGCCGCACCAGCGAGAACGCCGGGAACAATCGGGCGCCCGGCGCGGTCTGACCCGGCGTGAACAGACCGGGATTCACCTCCATGAAGATCGGCAGATGGCGTCCGAGCGATCCGACGTAGCCGACCTCGGCAGCCATCGACGAACCGATCTGATGCTGGACGGTCGCGTTGTAGTGATACGCGTACGGCGTCTGGAAATCGTTGGCCCAGCCGATCACGATGAGGCCTGGCGGAAAATCGGCCGCGGCGCCGGTCGCGGTATTCAGCGGGCTCTGCAAGGTCATGGCAGCCGGCGCGTCGATCTGCAGGAGCGGGGTAAACGGCGGCGCCAGCACGCCGTTCTGGAAGAAGTCGCCCTGCCCGGCGAGCGTGTCGTAGAACAGTCCCCACGCCGCGCGCACCGTCGTTCGGCCGTCGCCGTTGACGTCCCACACGGCGCCGAGCCGCGGCGCGAAATTGTTCTTGTCGGTTGCGTAGGTGCCGCGCGGTACGCCTGGATCGCCGGGATAGACGAGCCCGGTCGGCGCGTTCGGGAACTTCACCGATTTCTCACCCGGATGGAACGCGTTCAGCGCGTCGTTGACGTCGACGAACGGCGGCGTCACCTCGTACCGCACGCCGTAATTCAGCGTCAACCGCGCCGACGGCCGGAACTCGTCCTGGGCGAACAGCGCGTAGCTCGGCGCGTTGCCGTCCTGCGCCTGGTTCTTCGTCGTCCGACGGAACTGGAACGGAAGGCCGAGCAGAAAATCGGCGGCGGCGTTTCCCGTGTAGTTTCCTGAAAACGTGTAGTCGCCGTTCGGCCGGTTGATGAACGCGATCACCATGTGCTGCCGCTGGACGTCGCCGCCGAACTTCAACTGGTGACGCCCCTTGATCCACGTGAAGTCGTCGCTGACCTCGTACACCTGATTGAGGCGGTTGACGAACGGCTGCTGCGGATCGCCGAGGTTGAAGAACCCGGTGACGCCGATGAACGCCAGCCCCTGCGCCGCCGCGTTGGTATTCGGCACGTTGATCCCGTAGTCCTGATTGCGCAGGCCGCTCGTCACCGCCGGATTCGCCGCGATGCGGTTCGACGCGAAGCGCGCCACGTTGATCGCGTCGTTGCCCAACACGTGCGTGTCCGACAGCATGAAATCCTGCAGCGTCGCCTTCGATTCCTGCGCCGTCGGCGTGATGGTGACGCCGTTCGGCGGCGGTTGGACGCGATCGGTTGTCGTGCGGAGATAGCGCACCAGCAGCGAGTTGGCGCGCGAGATCTGGTGGTCGCCGCGGAGGCCGGCCGAGTCGCGATCGTCGGTCGTCGTCGGCGACACGACGTAGCGGGTCGCGCCGCTGTTCGCGGCCGGCACGAAGTCGTTGATCAACTTGAGCGCCGACGGATCGAGGCGGCTGGGCGGAATGACGTTGCCGGCGAACGGCTGACCGGTGAGCGGATCGCGGATCGCCGCGCCGCCCGAGAAATCGCCGCGCCGCTGCGCATCCGACAGCACGACGATGTTCGCCGTATTGCCCTGCTGATTGCGGTAGCCCTCGTAGTACCCGAACAGGAACAACTTGTTCTTTTGAAGCGGACCGCCGGCCGCGCCGCCGAACTGATTCTGTTTCAACGCGGGCTTCGGCTGGCTCGACGGCGCGAAGACGTTCCGCGCCTGCAGCGCATCGTCGCGGTTGAACTCCCACGCCGACCCGTGCAGCTGGTTGCTTCCCGATTTCGTGACGACGTTGACGACGGCGCCGGCGTTGCGGCCGAACTCGGCGGTGTACGAGTGCGTTTCGATCTTGAATTCCTGGATGGCGTCTGGCGGCGGACGCAGCACGAACCCGGTGTTGAACGTGTCGTTGTTGGTCGTGCCGTCGAGCAGGAAGCTGTTGGACTGGTTGCGCATGCCGTTGACGCTGTAGCTCGCCGTGGCCGCGCCGAATCCGCCCGGCGTCGCATCGCCGGTTTGACCGCCGAGACCTGGAGGCGGCGCGACCACGCCCGGAATGAGTGTGCCGAGCTGCGCGAAGTTCCGACCGTTGAGCGGCAGCTCGACCACTTTTTGCTGATCGATCGTGATGCCGAGCGTGGCGTGCGCCGTCTCGACGAGCGGCGTCTGCCCCGACACCGTGACGCTCTCCTGGAGTCCCCCGACCGGCATCTTCACGTCGACACGCGACGTGTCGCCGACCGACACCGGGATGTTCGGGCGCACGACCGGCTTGAATCCGCCGAGCATCGCCTTCACCGTATAGCTGCCCGGCTGCACCTGCGGGATGGAATAGAAGCCGTCGGCGCCGGAGACCGCCGATCGCGCCTGCCCCGTCGCCGCATTGGTGACGTCGATCGTCACGCCGGGCACGACGGCGCCGCTCTCGTCGGTGACGACGCCCGCGATTGCGCCGGTTGCCTGCGCGGCGGCGAACGATGGCGCGAGAAGAGTGCAGAGAAGCAGCAACGCGCGTTGGATCATGGGAGTCCTCCGTGGTCGACGAACAGGATAGAGCATAATCTTCCTTCGTCCGTTCATTGCGAATGATCATCAACGACGCGCACTGTCATTTCTTCTCCACGCCGTTCTTCGCCGCGCTGGGAGGCGATGCCGCGCTGAAGACGCTCGCGTGGGAGGCGCCGGGCCGCGCCGACGAGCTCGCCGATCGGTGGGTCGCCGAGCTCGATCGCCATCACGTCTCGCGCGCAGCGGTCATCGCGAGCATGCCGGGCGACGCGGAATCGGTCGGCGCGGCGGCGCGGCGTCATCCGTCGCGGCTCGTCGGGTTCTTCATGGTCGATCCGACGCAGGCAACCGCCGTGGTGTCGGCGGCGTGCGCCATCGATCGCGACGGCTTGCGGACGATTTGCCTCTTTCCCGCGATGCACCGCTACCCGCTCCACGACGAGCGCGTCCGCCGCGTGCTCGACGTCGCCGCCGGCCGGCCAGGTACCGCCGTGTTCGTGCACTGCGGCGTGCTGTCGGTCGGCATCCGCAGGAAGCTCGGGCTGGCAAGCCCGTTCGACATGCGCTTCAGCAATCCGATCGATCTCCACGCGATCGCGCTCGCGTACGCGAGCGTTCCGTTCATCGTTCCGCATTTCGGCGCCGGCTTTCTCCGCGAAGCGCTGATGGTCGCGGATCTGTGTCCCAACGTGCGGTTCGACACGTCGAGCTCGAACGCGTGGATCAAGTACCACTCTGGCCTGACGCTCAGCGCGGTGTTCCAGCAGGCGCTCGCGATCGTCGGAGCCGACCGCTTGTTATTCGGTACCGACTCCTCGTTTTTTCCGAGGGGCTGGGTGAAAGATGTCTACGAACAGCAATCCGCGGCGCTCGACGAGTTGAGCATCAGCGACGAGGTGCGGGAGAAGATCTTCGGCGGCAATTTCGACCGGTTGTTTCCGGTAAATATGTAGCGCGAGCCTTTTAGGCGAGCGTACCCGAACGGCCGCTCGGCTGAACGCCTCGCGCTACCAGTTGGTGTGCTGCACAGTCAGTGTGCGACCGACTTCACGTGGTCGCGCAACAGATCCTGTCCAAAGTCTCCACTGAAGTCGCGCCACACCGAGTGGATGTGGTTCGCGTCGTTCTGGGTGTTGTCGTACTCGATGAGGAACGTCGGCCCCTGCACGCGGTAGTAGTGTTTCTTGCCGCGCTCCACCGGGCCCGCCCACGCGAACACGATCTTGTCCTCGCCGGCTTTCTTCAGCCGCGCCACGCGGTCTGCGGCGATGTCGGCCGCCATGTAGCCGGTATAGACGTCGATCAGCTTCGTCAGCAGCGCGCGCTGATTCGCGTTCAGCGCCGACATCGGGATGCCTTCCGGCGCGAGCGGATCGATTTTCACGTTCGCCATCGTGATGATGTCGCCGGGCGCCTCCTTCCTGAAGATCGCCTTCTCGCGCTGCGACGCGTCGAGCGACTCGACGAGCGCCCGGGCGCCATCTTCCTCGGCGCCGAGAATTCGCAGGCCTTTCTTCGGCCCTTCGCGCACCTCCGCCGGGTTGCTGCCGAAGAAGGTCGGCGCCGCAGCCACGAGCGATCCGTTCACGACGTTGAAATGCAGCGAGACGTGATGCCCTTCGACGCGCCATCCCCACGTGTCGTGCGTCGACGGCGTCCCGAAGATCGAGAAGAAGTACTTTTCCGGATCGCGCACGAGCGGCTGACCGCGCGGAGACGTTTCACGAGTCCGCTGCGCCGCCTCGATCCCATCGAGCACGGTCTCCAAATCCATGATCTGCGAGGCGGTCATGTAGCCGCGCTGGCTCAATCCCGCCTTCAGCAGATCGTGCGCAAGCCTCCGCTGCGGTTCCGTCATCTGCTTCACGAGCAGGCCCTTGCGCGGGTACATCTCGGTCGGGATGAAGTGCCATCGCAGGCGCTCGTCCGCGTTGAACGCGAACGTCGCCTCCTGCCGCTGGTCTGGCGTCAGGCTGTCGAGGAACTTCGTCGCGGCCGACGCCATCGCGGACGACGACCGGTCGGCGGCAATCGTGGAGCCGACCGCGAGCACCGCGAGCGCCGCGGCGGCGAGAATCAGACGGCTGTTGAGGATTCGTCCGGACATAGCCGCACATTCTAAGGCCGTACGAGCTGAGGCCGTACCAGCGGTGCGCCACTTGACGTGACGTCGCTCAGCGGTCACGATCGCGGCCTTATGCCTGCACGACCGACCTGGAAGGGTTATCTCAAAATCAGCCTCGTCAACATCCCCATCAAAGTCTTTCCGGCAACCGACGCCGCCGCGACGCTCAGCTTCAACCAGCTTCACGGCGAGTGCCAGACGCGGATCCAGCAGAAGCGCTGGTGTCCGAAGTGCGAACGCGAGGTGCCCAACAGCGACATCGTCAAGGGCTTCGAGTTCGAGAAAGGGCGCTACGTCGTCATCGACGAGGAAGACCTCGAGAAGGTGCGCGTCGAGTCGACGCGCGTCATCAGCCTGGAGAAGTTCACCGACGACGCGGCGATCGATCCCATCTATCTCGAGCGGCCGTACTACCTCGCGCCCGACGGTCCGGTGGCGCGCGACGCCTTCGCGGTCATCCGCGAGGGGATGAAAGGCATGGCGGGCATCGGCAAGGTGGCGCTCTACGGCCGCGAGTACCTGGTGAAGGTCCAGCCGCGCGAGAAGGGGCTCGTGATGTACACGCTGCGGCACGCGAACGAGATCCGCAGCATGGATGCGATCGACGAGCTCTCCGACATGCCGGCCGCGGTGAAAGCCGACGAAGTGAAGCTGGCAAAGCAGGTGATGGGCACGTTCGAGGGCGAGCTCGACTTCGATTCGTACCGCGACGACTACCAGGTGGGCCTGCGCGAGATCATCGACGCGAAGATCGAAGGCCGTGAAATCGTCGCGCCGGAAGTCGAGGCGCCGCCGAAGGTCGTCAACCTGATGGAGGCGCTGCGCAAGAGCCTCGATTCGATCAGCACCAACAGGAAGAAGACCGCGGCACCTGTGTCGCGCATGGCCACGGCGCCGAAGAAGCGGGCACGCGCCTGAACCCGGTGCGCGAACGCCGCATCCGACCGCAGGCGACGATCACGGCGTCGGCGCTGATGATCGGGATCGCCGCCGTGCGCCTGGCAACGGTGGCGGGCGGCCCTGCCGACGGATGGCCGTCCTACGGCCACGATCCCGGCGGCATGCGCTTCTCGCCGCTGACCGAAATCGATCGAACCAGCGTCGCACGCCTCGAAGTCGCGTGGACCGTTCACACCGGCGACATCTCGGACGGCAGCGGCGGTCGCTCACGCAGCGGCTTCGAGACGACGCCGATCGTCGTCGACGAGGTCCTGTACTTCAGCACGCCGTTCAATCGCGTCATCGCGCTCGATCCGGAAACAGGCAAGGAGCGATGGTCCTACGATCCGAAGATCGACAAGACGACGAGCTACGGCGACGGTCTGATCAATCGCGGCGTCTCGACGTGGCTCGATGCTGCTCGCCGCACGAACGAGCCGTGCCGCAGGCGCATTTACGAAGCGACGCTCGACGCGCGGCTCATCGCGCTCGATGCGCGGACCGGGGCGCCGTGCGCCGACTTCGGCCGCGGCGGTCAGGTCGATCTGACGGGCGTCGCCGCTTATCGCAAGGGTGAGTACCACATGACGTCGCCGCCGGCTGTCGTCGACGATGTGGTGATCGTCGGATCCGCGATCGACGACAACGGACGCGTCGACATGTCCGACGGCGTGGTGCGCGCGTTCGACGCGCGCACCGGCGCGCCGCGGTGGCGGTGGGACCCGATATCGCGCACCGCCGCAGCGAAGACCGGCGCAGCCAACGCATGGTCGATCATGAGCGTCGATGCCGAGCGTCACCTCGTGTTCGTGCCGACCGGCAGCGCGAGCCCGGACTACTACGGCGGACTGCGGCCCGGCGACAACAGGTGGGCGAGCTCGGTCGTCGCGCTGCGCGCGAAGACGGGCGAGGTCGCGTGGGGATTTCAGCTCGTTCACCATGACCTGTGGGACTACGACACGGCCGCGCCTCCGCTCGTCGCGACCGTTCACCGCGACGGACGCGACGTTCCCGTAGTCATCCAGGGCAACAAGACCGGGTTCGTGTACGTGCTCAATCGCGACACCGGCGCGCCGGTGTTCCCCGTCGAAGAGCGGCGCGTGCCGGCAAGCGACGTCGACGGCGAGCGCGCGTCGGCGACGCAGCCGTTTCCAGTCGATCTGCCGCCGCTCGCGCCGCAGTCGTTCTCGGCCGATGCGGCGTGGGGCGCGACCGATGCCGACCGCGACGCGTGCCGCGACGCGGTTCGATCGCTGCGGAACGACGGCATCTTCACGCCGCCCAGCGTGCGCGGCACGCTGGCGATGCCGGGCAATCTCGGCGGACTGACGTGGAGCGGCTACGCGTACGATCCCGGGCGCGGACTGCTCATCGCGAACGTCAACAATCTGCCGGCCAGAGTGCAGCTGTTCGCGCGCGCCACCTTCGATTCGATGGCGCGCACCGGTAATGGTGAATACGCCCCGCAGGCGGGTTCACCATTTGGAATGTTCCGCCGGTTTCTGCAGGCGCCGTCGGGGCTGCCGTGCGGCATGCCGCCATGGGGCTCGCTGGTCGCTCTCGATCTGACTGCGAAGCGGATTCGCTGGCAGGTGCCGCTCGGATCGATGCAGCGCTTCGGTGCAGATCATGCCGGTTCGATTCCGCCCGGATCCGTCGGCCTCGGAGGGCCCATCGTGACAGCGGGCGGTCTCGTGTTCATCGCCGGCGCTGTCGATTCGTACCTGCGCGCGTTCGACGTGGAAACCGGGCGCGAGCTGTGGAAGGGCCAGCTGCCGGCGAGCGGGCACGCGACGCCGATGACGTATCGCATCGGGCCGGCGGGCCGTCAGTACGTCGTCGTCGCCGCCGGCGGCCACGCGAAGATCACCGAAGAGAAGCTGAGCGACGCGCTCGTCGCGTTCGCCCTTCGCAACTGAGGCGTGTCGGCAAGTACCAGGACCATTGACGCGTACGGTTGGAGCCCAGCCCGGCCCAGTTGGGGCCATTAAAATCGGCTCACCTCCGGCTGAGCTGATTGCATTCTATTCGCAGGATCAATCTGTCGCTCTCGATCGCGGTCGCATTCGCATCCGGCGATCCACTTGAAACGCGAATGGCTGGCTCCGTGGTTGCATTCACAGCAGGCGGAGGGTGCAGCTATGGCGGAGCGAGTGGCAGCTCGTGTCAGTAGTCCTTCGTACCAGGCATATCAAATTCTTCACGTAGCCTTTACAGTGGCGCCGGTAGTGGCCGGCCTCGACAAGTTCACGCATTTCCTCGTCAACTGGGATCAGTACCTGTCGCCGATGATGCCGCGCTTCGGGGTGAGCGTGCACACATTCATGCTCGGCGTCGGCGCCGTTGAGGTCGTCGCCGGTCTCATCGTGGCGTTCGCACCGCGCATTGGCGGCTGGATCGTCGGATTGTGGTTGTGCGGAATCATCCTCAACCTGCTGACGATCCCCGGCTACCTCGACATCGCGTTGCGCGATCTTGGACTGGCCCTCGGCGCGTTCGCGCTCGCGCGGCTGAGCGAAGAGTACGCGAGTTGATCAGGAGGCGATGTGACTGCAATGGATCTCCCGACCCGAAATGAGCGTGACGCGTATCGCCTGTTATAACGCGGGCTTCGTCGACCACAGTATCGGGACATCGCGTTGCGAGACGTCGGCCTGGCATTGAGCGCATTGGCATTGGGGCGACTCGCTGCGATGTGTCCCGCGCGCCAGCATAAACACAGTGCGCGACGCCGAGGTCGGCACGATGCGCGGCCCGCCAAACGATGTCTATCGCCCTGATTCGTCCCAAGACGTTGTGCGCCTGGAAAGGGCCGTCGCTGCTCATCGTGAACACACGCGGTGATTGCGGCGATGATGAACCGCTGGCCGGGTATTACTTTCGCGAGACCCGGTTCCTTCGCACGCTCCGGTTCGAGATCAACGGCGACGAGCCGTGGTTGTGCGAATCCGCGAGCCTTGAGCCGGCCACGCTCGCGTTCACGTACGCTTACCCGGAGGTCGCCGAATACGGCGGGGGCGGCAGCGGCCAGTCCGGCGACGAGGTGCCGACCGACGCGCATGGCATCCCGCAACGTGCCCTAACCATCTACCTGACGTACGCGGTCCAGCTGGACGGATTCACGATTGCCGCGACAATCGCGAACCACTCGCCGAGACACCGCGTCGATTGCGACCTCGGGTGGTCAGTCGATGCGGATTTCGCCGATATCCAAGAAGCCCAAAGTGGCAAACGCGAACAGAACGCCGACGTCGAGACCACGGCCGGCGCGACCGGAATCGCGCTGATCTATCGGCACACCCGGCTTCGATATCGCTCCTCGCTTGAAGTGATCGCTCACGCGGACTGGACCATCACACCGTCGAGGATCGCGACCCGGGTCAATCTGGAACCGCAGACCTCGATCGAGCTGAGCCTGCGGATCTCTGCGAGCGCCGCCGACGGCTCGTCGCTTCCAGACGACGTCGACGACCGCGATCGCGTGCTGCGCGCATGGCGCAACAGCTTCGCGCACGTGGCAATTCCCGGCAATCGCACTGCGGAGCTCCTCATTGCGAAAAACGTTCGCGACTTTGCTTCGTTTCCTCTGCTGGAGGGAGATCGCGATGAGTGGCTCGCGCTGCAGGCAGGCATGCCGCTGTATCCCGCGCTGTTCGGGCGCGATACGCTCACCGCCGGCTGGCAGGCTGCGTGGGTCGATCGCGGACAATCGCTCGACGCGAGTCTGACGCGCCTCGGTCGGCTGCAGAGCGATCGCATCGACAAATGGCGCGACGAAGAGCCCGGCCGAATCCCGTATCAAGTCCGGCGCGGCCCTCTGGCGCTCCTCGAGATCAACCCGTACGCGGCGTACTATGCCGACTTCGCCAGTCCGTTCATGTTCGTCATTGCGCTCGGGCATCTGTATTCGTGGACCGGCGACGTCGCGGTAGTTCGGCGGCACTGGGATACCGTCCGCCGCATCCTCGATTGGGCACGCAGCTACGGGGATCGCGATGGCGACGGATACCTCGAATACCAGACACAATCCAGCAAGGGCACGAAGAACCAGGGATGGAAAGACAGCGGTGACGCGATCATCTACGAAGACGGGACTCCCGTTCCTGCGCCACTCGGCACGTGCGAGCTGCAGGGCTATTGGTTCGCGGCGCAGCAACTCGCTGCGGTCATGAGCTGGGCGCTCGGCGCGCGATCGGACGCACGAGGCCATTGGCGCAGCGCGATGGCGCTCAAGAAACGCTTCAACCGTGATTGGTGGATCGACGATGACGCGTGCGTGGCATTGGCGATGGATTCAGGGAAACGCCCGGTACCGGCGGTGTCGTCAAATATCGGCCACTGCATCGCCACCGGCATCGTCGGCAAAGAACACCTGCGAGCGGCGGTCGGACGTCTCTTCGCGCCGGACATGTTCAGCGGCTGGGGCATCCGCACGTTGTCGACGGAGCATCGTTCCTACAACCCTATGAGCTATCACTGTGGCAGTGTCTGGCCGGTTGAACAGGCGACGATCGCTTTCGGTTTGCGCCGGTTTGGCTTCGACGCACGTGCCTTGGAGCTGGCGGAGGCGCTCTTTGATCTTGCGCAGGTCTACCCGGAACACCGCATTCCGGAATGCGTCGGCGGATACGCGCGCGGCGATCGCCCGACGCCCGGCGCCTATCCACAAGCCAATACGCCGCAGCTCTGGAACGCCACGGCGTTTCCGCTCATCGTCCATACGGTGCTCGGTCTCCAACCAGTCGCGCCCTTCCATCTTCTGGCGGTCAGCCCCGCGCTGCCGGCTTGGCTGCCGGAAGTCATGCTGCATGACGTGCGCCTGGGCGATGCGAAAGCGACCGTTCGGTTCTGGCGCGATGCCAACGGCGAGTCTCACGGCGAAGTTGTCGAAAGCCGGGGCACGTTCCGATTGGTGCAGCAACCGCCTCCGGAATCAATCTCCGTGCATATGGGCGATCGGCTTCGCGCACTGTTCGATACGGTGCGCCATTAACCACAACCTCACACGCACCGGCGAGCCGAAGCATCTGGTCGAGAGCATCGAGTGGCAGGTGTACTGGTTCGAGAAATACCTCGACGGCAACGCGAACGCCGCGCCACCCGATGCGCCCGCGCGCACCACGACATCGACGACGAGCGATCGGCAACCCTGATCGAGCTCGCGAGACACAGAGACGAAAGAACACCACAGAGACACAGAGACACCGAGAAAAGCAAACGCGGCGATCGCTGAGCACGCAGTGTGGACGCCGAGGCGCTCTGTATCTCCGCGTCTCGGTGGTTGATTTTCTTTGCGTGCTCAGCGGTCTCTGCGTTTGCCCAACTTCCTCAACAGTTCCTCACGATCGACTCGTGATATCTTTTCGCCGACACATGCCGTCATTTTTTCGGGTACTACGCGTCTCGTGTGTCGTGTGCGCGCTGTCGGTGGCGTCGCGGGCCGCCGCGCAGGATCTGTTCGAGATCCAGGTCTATCCGTACGAGACGGTCGCGCCGGGCGTCACGATGTTCGAGTTCCACACGAACTTCACGCCGAGCGGCTCGAAAGGTGTCGAGGACGGCGTCTACGGGAACAACCGGCAGTTCCACGAAACGCTCGAGATCACGCACGGGTGGACGAAGAACTTCGAGACCGGCTTCTACATCGAGACGGCGCCGTACGTGCCCGGCATCGGCGCGAAGTTCACCGGCTGGCACGTTCGCCCGCGATTCAGCTTCCCGGAATTCAAGCAGTTCCCGTTTCACGTCAGCTTGAGCTTCGAGTACGCCTTCACGCAGCCCGGCTTCGACGTGAACCGGCAGTCGCTCGAGATCCGGCCGATCTTCGAGCGCGAGCAGGGGCGGCTGTACTTGTCGATCAATCCGGATCTGTCGGTCCCGACCAAGGGGCCTGAAGCGGGATCGGCGCCGGCGTTCGAACCGAACTTCAAAGTCGGCTGGAATTTCACCGAGCACGTGAACGCCGGCATCGAGTACTACGCCGAGACCGGCACCGTGAAGCGCTTCGATCCGCTTGGCGACGAACATCACATCCTGTTCGGCGCGGCCGACCTGAACGTCTCGCCCGACTGGGAACTGAACTTCGGCGTCGGCAAAGGGCTTACGGGTACCAGCGAGCAGTGGATCCTCAAGGCCATCATCGGCTATCGCTTCAGGCACGGCGGCGAGAAGCCGTAGATCGCGGCCCTGAAAGGGCCGCGCCACACAGACCATCACGCCCGAACGAAATCGATGTAGCCACGCTCGACGTCGACGTTGGCGAGCCGTACGCGCGCGCGGTCGCCCACGTCGAGGCCGTGCATCCCCTGCACGAGCATCCCTTCCATCGGCGGTGTGGCGACACGTACGAACGTGCCCTTCGGCGAGGCGCCGGTCACAATTGCGTCGAACTGCTCGCCGACACGCGACCGAACGAGCATCGCCACCGCGGACTTCCGCACCTGGCGCTCGACTTTGTTCGCCGCATCTTCCTGACGCGTGCAGTGCGTCGCCAGCGACTCGAGCTCCTCGATCGTGTACGGGCTCGGCCGTCTGGCAAGCGACGCCTTGATGAGCCGCTGCGTGACGACGTCCGGATAGCGGCGGTTCGGCGCGGTCGAATGCGTGTAGTCGCGCACGGCGAGGCCGAAGTGTCCCGGCGGCTCGACGCCCGGCGGATCGACGACGTACTCGCCCGAGCCGAGCAGCTTGATCACCGTCCGCGAGAGATCGGCGAACTGATCGGGTGCCGCCGCCTTCCGCCGCGACAGGAATGCGCCGAGCGCCGCCGAATCGGCAAGCGACGGAAGGTCGTCGCCGAACTGCCGCGCGAGCGCGCGAATCCGATCCCATCGTTCGGGCGATCGCACGACGCGGCGCAGCAGCGGGAATCCGCGCCCTTCCAGGAACCGCGCGGTGACGCCGTTGGCCGCGATCATCAGGTTCTCGATCAACTTCTTCGCGCGATTCGAGCGCGCGGGTTCGACCGAGCGGAGCGTCTCCCCGTCGAACACGTGCTCCACATCGTCGCTCTCGAACTCGAGCGCGCCGTGCGTATGACGCAGCTGGTCGAGCGCCTGCGCCGCGCGGTCCTGAATCCGGAGCTGTTCCTCCATTTCCGGCACCGCCGCAGCCGCCGCCGGCAGCGGACCCTCGTTCGCGAGCCAGGCGCCGACGCTCTTGTAGGCGAGCTTCGCGCGGTTCCTCACCACGGCGGCGTACACGTCGGACGATTTCAGATCGCCCTGTTGACCGATGACGTACTCGATGACGATGGAGAGGCGGTCCTGCTGATCGGCGAGCGACGTGAGATCGGTCGACAGCTTCTCCGGCAGCATGGGAAAGATGACGGCCGGCGTGTACACCGACGTCGTGTTCTGCGCCGCGTGACGATCGACTGCCGATCCTTTGTGCACTGCGGCATCGACGTCGGCGATGGCGACGAGGATCTTCACGTCGTGGTTCGCCGACGGCTCGGCGACCGACAGCTGATCGAGGTCGCGCGACTCGTCGTTGTCGATCGAGCACCACGGGCGTCCGCGAAGGTCGCGCGTGGCGCGTCCGGTCGGCTGCGGCGCTCCGCGGAGGGCGGCCACTTCGGCGAGCGCGGGCGGCGGAAAGTCGGGGTCGAGACCGCGGGCGCGCATCGCGGCGACGGCTATCGCGCGCAGCTCGTCGCGCTGGGTCATGATCGATCCGAGCGCGCGGTCTCGGCGGCGACGATCGAATCGATCGACGCCGCGAAATCGTCGACGAGCGCGTCGACGTGGCGCTGGTGCGTTCGGAAATTGAGGATGCACACGCGGCCGAGATAGCGCCCGTGCGTCGTGCACCCCGTCACCATCACGCGGCCGCGGGCGGTCACCTGCTCCATCAGCGCGTTCGTCGCCCGATCTTCGTCGGCGCGCGTGGCGCCGGGCCACGTCAGATGAAAGGCAAACAGCGACAGCTCCGGCGGCGCATCGACGACGATGCCGGGCAGGGCGGCGACGCGGCGGAAGGCGTCGAGCGTGAGCGCGCGTTTCTCGGCGATTGCTTCGCGAAACGCCGCGGATCCGTACAGCTTCACCGCCAGCCACACGCGAAGTCCCGGAAAGCCCCGCGACAGCTCGGGACTGTGCTGGCTGGGATCGTAGAAATCCTCGGGGTGCGGCGCCGCCGGCAGATACGCCGCCGTCGCCTCGTGCGCGGCGCGCAACGCGGCGCCGTCGCGGACGAGCAGCGCGCCCGTGCCGTACGGCAGGAACAGGCCTTTGTGCGGATCGAGCGTCAACGAGTCGGCGCGCTCGAGGCCGCGCAGCGCTGTGCGCAGCTCGGCGCACAGATAAAAGAAGGCGCCGTACGCGCCGTCGACGTGGTGCCACAGCCCTTCGCGCGCGCAGAGATCGGCGATGGCGTCGAGCGGATCGACGGCGCCGGTGTTGGTCGTCCCGGCGCTCGACACGACGGCGAACGGGGCCAGGCTGGCGCGGCGATCCGCGGCAATCGCCTCCTGCAGACGATCCATCCTGAGCCGGAAACGATCGTCCGACTCGATCGGTCGCACGCGGTCGGGCATGATGCCGGCGAGCTTTGCCGACTTGAGCACCGAGTGATGCGCCTGATCGGACGTATACAGCACGCCCGCCCGGATGTCGGCGCCGAGGTGGCGCTCGCGCGCGCAAACGATCGCGTTGAAGATGGCCATCGAGCCGCCCGTAGTGAACAGGCCGCGCGCCTCCGGCGGAAAATCCATCCACTCGCGCAGCCAGTCGAGCGCGTTCGCCTCGAGCTGCACCAGCGCGGGCGCCGCTTGCCACACGCCGGTGTAGCGATTGGTCGCATCGGCGATGAAATCGGCGAGCGCTGCCGGATACAGTCCGCCGCCCGGGATGTAGGCGATGTAGCCCGGTCCGGCCGACGTGAACGAGCGCGGGATCCAGTCGCGGAACAGCGGGTCGAGCAGCTGATCGAGCGGCGTGCCGCGCTCCGGCGCCGCTTCGCGCATCGAGCGGCACAGATCGCCGGCGCGTGCCGGATCGACGTCGCCGCAGCTCGGCTGGCGATCGAGCGTGGCGATGTGATCGATGCAGCGCGCGACGACCTGATCGGCCATCTCGCGCATCTGCCCGACTGAAAATTCGAGATCTATTGGTGTTGGCGGTGGTGTTGGTCGTGCTGTCGTTGTCGCCATCAACATTTTCTAATTTGCGAGTGGGGCCCCAACCCCCGCTCGCCTCACTCTCGCTTCGCGCTCGCTCGAGCCGCAGGCGCTTCGGCTCGCCGCGGTCTTCGCGGCATCTTTGCTCAACCTACGAGATCACGGAGGCGGTAATACACTCCTATCAGTGGCAGAAACCACGGGGTGCCCCGATAAAACGGAATCGCGGCGAAGCGATCGTCGATCAGCGGATGCTCGATCGGTTCGCCGGCGACGCGCCGTGCGATCAAATCGCCGAGGTACGTGGCCATCGCGATGCCGTGGCCGCAGTAGCCGGCCGCGAAGTACGCGCCTTCGAGCTTACCTGCGCGCGGCATCTGATCGCGAGTAAAGGCGACGTTGCCGCCCCATGCGTACTCGATCGATTTGTCCGCAAGCTGCGGGAAGACGCGCGCGAGGCCGCGGCGCAGAATCGCCGCGGCGCGGCGTGTCGATGCGGCGGGGTGCGCGCTGAATTCCGCGCGGCCGCCGAAGAGCAGCCGGCTGTCGCGCGTGAGGCGGAAGTAATACAGAAAATGCTTCGAATCGAACGCGACGCGCCTGCGCGGCAGGATCGCTGCTGCTTCGATCGCCGTGAGCGGCTCGGTCGCGATGATGTAGCTGCCAATCGGAACGAGCCGCCGGGTGAGCGCGGGCGATGCCGCGCCGGTGTAGCCGTTGGTCGCCAGCACCACGTTCGCAGCGTCGACATCCCCGCCCGTCGTCGCGACGCGCCAGCGCCCTCCGCGGCGCTCGAGCGTCGTGACGCCCGTGCCCGTCGCGATGCACGCGCCGCGGCGCCGCGCCGCGGAAGCCAGTCCCTGCACGTATCGCGCCGGATTGATCGAACCGCTTCGTTCGTCGACGAGCAACCCGTAATACGCGTCCGTGCCGATCTCGGACCGCTGCTCGGCGCGCGACACCAGCTCGACGCGGTGGCCGAACATGCGGGCGAGCAATGCCTGCTCGATGCGGAACGCGTCGAAATGCCGCGGTTTCCACGCCGCCTGAAGATGGCCCGTCCGCTCGTACTCGCAGTCGATGGACTCCTGCGCGATCACTGTTTCCAGATGCGCGATCGACGCGGCCGCGGCCGCGAACGTCTCCCGCGCGCGTGCCTCTCCGAACCGATCGACCAGCGTCTGCGCATCGAGCTTGAGGCCCGCGAGCACCTGGCCGCCGTTGCGGGAGCTGGCGCCCCAGCCGACGGTCTCGCGCTCGATCACGAGCACCGATGCGCCAGCCATCGCGAGCCGCCGCGCCGCCGACAATCCTGTGTAGCCGGCGCCGACGACGACGACGTCAGCCTCTCGTGGAAGGAATTCGGGGTTCGGGATTCGGGATTCGCTCGGCCGGGGAATCGTGTCGAGCCAGTAGGAGTATTCGTTCACGGGCGCCCGATCAGCGGAACCGACGCGGCCGCGACGATGCCGCGATCGCGCCGCTGCTGGACGAACGCGACGATGTTCAGGTGTTCGCGCTGCCAGTCCGGTTGGACGGCAATCGTCGTCTCTGCCGACGCGGTCGGACCGGTCGCCTCACCGATCGTCGTCAGCCGGCGGACCACCGCTGCGTGCGTCAGCGTCCGCCCGCGGTTCTCGCCGCTCTTCACGTCGGACCGCAGAGCATCCTCGGTGACGGCGACGAGGATGTCGGCGCGATCGCCGCGAGCGATCGGCGGCAGATTCTCGACGCTCACAGAGACAGAGACAGAGGGTGGTGGGGCGGGCCTTTCAGGCCCGCCTGGGGCGCGGCCCTGAAAGGGCCGCGCCACGTCTGAGAACCTCGCCGCAACGATCATCGTCCCGTGAGAAACCGTTGCCGCCTTCGCGATCGCGCGCCGGGCGGCGGCCGAATCGCTGCCGACGAACTCGGCGTGGCCGTCGACGACCATCTGAGGCGTGTACGCGCTGTCGAGATTGAAGCGGCGCGCGTACAGCTCCTGACGGCTCGTGAACGCCGCCGAGGAAAACCGGTCCCGCCAGCCGAGCCGATCCCAGTAGTCGACGTGCTCGCCGAGGGCGACGACCTTCGCGCCGTCGTCGGCAGCCGCGGCCGTCAGCCGATCGAGCAGCTGATCGGCCGGCGGGCAACTCGAACATCCCTCGGACGTAAAGAGCTCGACGACGACCGGCGCCGGCGACGGAGCGCGCGACCGCACTTGCGCGACAACGCTAATGCTCGCGATCGCGGCAAGCAGAACCAAACGCACGATTGTCATTCGCATGACCGTCTGTCTTTCTGACTTTTTGCCCTATAGCTTCTTCTCCAGCCTGATCTCGTCGCGCACGGCAATTCCCGCGAAGCCTGCCACCTCCTGCTGCGTGTGTTCGATGACGCTGTTGGGGACGAGATCGGTCAGCCGGTAGCCGCGGCGCTGATAGAAATACAGCGCGGGCAGGTTGTCGTTCGTTGTCGCGACGACGAGGCGCTTCAGATTGAGACGGCGCGCGAGGAGCTCCGCTTCGGCGAGCAGGTGGCCGCCCACTCCGGATCGCTGCCACATCGGATCGGTCGCCAGCGCGACGATGTGCAGCGCGTCGCCGAGCAGGCGGTACGTGAGCGCACCCGAGGGATCGGCATACATGACGGCGACGAGCGCCGGCATCTGATCGATGTCCATCACCTCGCCGAAGGCGACGATCTTCGTCCGGCCGAAATCCTGCTCGAACAGCGCCCGGACCGCGCGGCGGTCGTCGTCGGTTCCTTCGCGGACGAGAACCGGGGGCAGGGTGATGCGGGGCGTACACGTGCAGATGATCTGCACGTGCGCGTCCTCCCAGTCGACGAACTTCCCGCACCGCGAGCAGCGCAGCACGGCCGGCTTCGCCCCGAACTGATCGTCAACTGGCATGGGTTCTTTCTCGCGGGACCGTACCGGATTCGACCCGCGCCGGGGCGCGCTTCAGGATCCACCAGATCACGAAGAGGAACGCGATCGCCACGGCGACGAAGGTGGCGGCGAAGAGCCACAGCGTTCTGTAGAGGATCGATTGCGTCTGCATGCGCGCTTCGATGTCGACGGGTGCGCCGCGCAGGCGATCCGCGAGCGTCTGCTCCCAGACGAGGATGTTGCCGCGGCGGACGTCGCCGCCGGAGTTGTTGCCGACGATCTTGCTCGGCAGATGCAGTCGGAAGGCGACGAGCTCGCGGCCGCTCCAGCTGGCGCCCGCACCGGGGCCGCCGTCGCGCCCCGGCGGCGCGCCGATCGCCTGCTTGAAGACGTAGCGATCGCCGTCCTGATAGAACTGGTACGCCGACCACGAGAACGGCGCGACGGCATTCAGCCGCCTGATGTCGTCGACGTCGAGCCGGACGTGCACGAAGCGGCGATTGTTGCGGCGCGAGGATCGCACCCACGCGACGCGCGTCGCCGGCGACGAGTAGTAGGCGCGAACCGCGTCGCGATCGACGCGCGCCGTCGGCCTCGCGTCGAACGAAGTGCCGTGCAGCGCGTTGAGCGCCGGGAGCGAAGCGTTGACGTAGACCGTCGCAGTGCCGTCGAGCGAAAGGTAGACGTCTTCTTCGTATTCGTACTGGCGGAAAAGGCGCGTGGGGCTGCACGCGGTATCGAATGCCAAGGAAACGCAGAGAGCGCAGAGACCGCAAAGAACGCGGAGTCGCGCTGCGGACTTTGCGTGATCCGCGTTCGATCGTGAGCGCGTTGCCCGAAAGCGCATAAACCCCAATGATATAGTAAGAATTTCCCCTCGCTCATGGCCTCCAGACCGATCGTCTATCTCATCGACGGCAGCTCGCAGATGTACCGCGCGTTTCACGCGCCGGTCCGTACTGCGGAAGGCGGATTCCTCCGCAACGCGCAAGGACGTCCCACGAACGCCGTGTACATCTTCGTCACCATGCTGCGGAAGCTGCTGACCGAGCACAAGCCGGAGTACATCGCGGCGTCGTTCGATCTGCCGGGACGCACCTTCCGCGACGATCTCGTCACCGATTACAAGGCGAACCGCACGCCGATGCCCGACGAGCTCGCCGAGCAGATTCCGATGGTGCACGCGGCGTGCGAGGCGCTCGGCGTGCCGATCCTCACGTCCGAGCGCTACGAAGCCGACGACGTGATTGGAACGCTCGCCACGAAGGCGGCGGCGGCCGGCTTCGATGTCGTCATCGTCACGATGGACAAGGACTTTTTTCAGCTCGTGCACGGCGGCATCCGCGTGTTCAATCCGCGCGATGAAGGCACCTGGTACGACGCCGGCGGCGTGAAGGAAAAATTCGGCGTGACGCCGGAGCAGGTCGTCGACGTGATGGCGCTCATGGGCGACACGATCGACAACATCAAAGGGGTACCCGGCATCGGCGACAAAGGGGCGCGCGAGCTGATTGCGACCTACGGGACGCTCGAGAACCTCATCGCGCACGCGGGCGAGGTGAAGAACAAGCGATACCGCGAAGGGCTGCAGGCGCATGCCGGCGACGCGCGGCAGAGCCAGGAACTGGCGCGGATTCGGACGAACGTGCCCGTCGAGTTCGACCCCGAGGCCGTGCGATTCCGCGGCGGCTCGCGCGAGCAGTGCTTCCGGATTTTCAACGAGCTCGGGTTCCGCGCGTTCGTGGCCGAGTACGCGCCGACGGCCGATACGATTGCGAAGACCTACCGCGTCGTCAACACCGAGGCGGATCTCCGCGCGCTCGTCGAGCGGCTGAAAGAGGCCGGAGCGTTCGTGCTGCGCGTGCTCCCCGACCAGCCTTCGGCGATGCGCGCCGGCGTCGTCGGCCTCGCCTTCTCGACCGAGGCGCGCGTCGCGGATTACGTGCCGACCGGACATCGGGCGCTCGGCTCGGTGGCATCGCTGCCGATCGAGACGGCGCTGACCGTGTTGCGTCCCGTGCTCGAGGACGCGTCGACCCCGAAGTCGGGACACGATTTGAAGTTCGACGCGATCATGCTCGCGCGCCACGGCGTGACGCTGCAGGGCCTCGGAACCGACACGATGCTCACGAGCTACCTGGTCGACGCGACGCGTTCTGAGCACAAGCTCGAAGACCTCGCGCTCGAGTACACGAGCTACAAGGCGCTGAAGGACGAAGACGTCTGCGGGCGCGGCGCCAAATCGGTGTCGCTCGCCGACTTGCCGGTCGAGGCGGCCGTGACATACGCCGGCGAGCGCGCCGATCTCGTCGTCCAGCTCGCGCCGATCTTCCGCGAGATGCTCGCCAGAGAGCAGCTGACGGATGTGTACGACACGCTCGAGAAGCCGCTCATCCCGGTGCTCGTCGCCGTCGAGCGGGCGGGCATCCGCATCGACGGTCCCTCGCTCGCGTCGCAGTCGCAGCGGCTGGAGCAGGATCTCGCGAAACGGACGAGGGAGATCTACGAGGCCGCCGGCGGCGAATTCAACATCAACTCGCCGAAGCAGCTCGCCGAAGTGCTGTTCGACAAGATGCAGCTGCCGGTGCTGAAGCGGACCGGCACGTCACGCGCGCCGTCGACGGCCGTGGAAGTGCTGGAGGAGCTCGCGCTCGCCCACGATTTGCCGCGGATGATTCTCGAATGGCGCGGCCTGATGAAGCTGAAAGGGACCTACATCGATGCGCTGCCGCAGCTCGTCAACCCCGAGACCGGTCGCGTGCACACCTGCTTCAATCAAGCCGTCGCCGCCACGGGCCGCCTGAGCAGCAGCGATCCGAACCTGCAGAACATCCCGATCAAGACCGAGCTCGGACGCGAAATCCGGCGCGCGTTCATCGCCGAGCCGGGGCACGTGTTGATCTCCGCCGACTATTCGCAAATCGAATTCCGCGTGCTGGCGCACCTGTCCGAGGACCCGGTGCTGCTCGAGGCGTTCCGCGAGGGCGCCGACTTTCACGAGCAAACGGCTGTCAAGATCTTCGGCGCCGACAGCGGACGCGATCCGCACCAGCTGCGCAGCATCGCGAAGATGGTGAACTACGCGCTGTTGTACGGGAAGAGCGCCTACACGCTGTCGAAGGACATCGGCGTCACGCAGGAAGCGGCGCAGAAATTCATCGATGCCTACTTCGCCGGTTTCCCGCGCGTTCGCGCGTTCATCGATCGCACGCTCGAGGAGGGGCGTCGGACCGGCGTCGTGAAAACGATGTACGGACGCCGGCGGCTCGTGCCGGAGTTGAACAGCCGCAATTTCCAGGTGCGCTCGGCCTCCGAGCGCATCGCGGTCAACATGCCGATCCAGGGCTCGGCGGCCGACATCCTGAAGCGCGCGATGATCGACGTGCACGCGGCGCTGGCGGCGCACCCGCGCGCGCGGATGATCCTCACGGTCCACGACGAGCTGCTGTTCGAGGTTCCGCGGGAGGATGCAGACGAAATGGCCGACGTGGTGCGGACACACATGCAGGGCGCCGCGCCGCTCAAGGTGCCGCTCACGGTCGACGTCGGCATCGGCGAAAACTGGAAAGAGGCCAAGTCGTGAATCGGGAAGTGGTGAATCGGGAAATCGGGTAATTGGATAATCGGGTAATTGGATAATTGGGTAATTAGGTAATTGGATAATGTAATCGAGTAGTCTTTGGCCGGGTAATTGGCCTGTGATGAAGATTGGGCAGCGCACCGTCGGAGACGTGACGATTCTCGATCTCGACGGCCGCCTGGTTGCGGAGGACGGGTTCGAGCTGCTGCGTCAGGCGCTCAATCGGCTCATTGGAGAAGGGCACACCGAGATCCTGCTGAACATGGACCGTGTGACATATCTGGACAGCGCCGGCATCGGCCTGATCGCGTGCAAGTACGTGACGCTCAACCGGCACAACGGACACCTGAAGTTGTGCAACCTTCACTTGCGCAGCTTCGAAGTGCTGAACGTCACCAAGTTGTTGACGGTGTTCGAGACGTTCGACTCCGAAGCCGACGCGGTCAAGAGTTTTTGAGGGTCCTCACCGTCTCCAGCGTTCCTTGAATCGTTCCCAGTCGGCCTGCAGCGTCTGCGGCGGCTGACCGACCGCTCTCGCGCGCTCGGGGACGATGCCGCGCAGCATCAGCCGATCGAGGTCTTCGCGCAGCGCCGTGGCGCGATCGCCGGCGAGCGGCGCGCGGACCCACCCGGCCTCCACGGCATCCCAGGCGGCCTGCAGATCGCCCTGCGCCCGCGCGGCCGACGCGAGCCAGTACAACGCCGCGCCGTTGCCGGGGCGAACGGCGATCTCCTCTTCCATTCGTGTGCGGATGCGGTGGTAGACGTTCTGGCGATCGATGTCCGGACGCGGACGCGCGTCGCGGTCGAGCGCATCGGCCCACCAGTCGACGACGCGCTCGCGGCCGCCGGCGGCCTGAAGATCGCCGCTGTTGAGGATGGAATCGAAGATGTTCGCGGCGGCGCCGTACGCGCCGTCCAGATACAGCGTCTCGCCGAGCCCGATGATGTACTCGGCGCGCTCGCGCGGCGCGAGCCGCTGCGGATCGAGACGCGCCAGTCGATCGCGCGCGTTGGTCAGATCGTCGGACGCGACGCTCAGCCGAAACCGTTCGAGGTACGCGCGCGCCGCGACGAGATCCGCCGCGTCGGCGCGTTGCGGTATCAGCCGCGCCTGCTCTGCTGCGTTGATCGCCGCTTCGTACTGCCGCTGGTTGTACAGCTGACGGGCTTTCGCGAGCGGATCGTCCGCGGCGCGCGCGAGTGAGGCCGGCACGCCGGCGATCGCGACACACGCGAGGACGCGGGCGAGACGCGTCATGGCGCGATGGTAGCGTACAATGCCGGGCTGATGGCCGGACCGCGGATTGTTCCGCGCGAGCAGCATCCGATATCACGCCGCGACATCGATTCTGATGCGCTCAAAGTCCTGTATCGGCTTCGCCAGTTCAACCACGCTGCGTATCTGGTCGGCGGCAGCGTCCGCGATCTGCTGCTGAGCCGCCGGCCGAAAGATTTCGACGTCGGCACGTCGGCGCATCCGTATCAGGTCAAAAAGCTCTTCCGCAACTGCTGGATCATCGGCCGCCGTTTCCGACTGGCACACGTCAAGTTCGGCCAGAAGATCATCGAGGTCGCCACGTTCCGTCGTCAGGTCGCGGCGGGCGAAGAAGTGGTCCAGGACGGTGTCCCCGCGCCGGTCCATCACGCGCCGGCGGAGCGGGGCGCAGGGGCCCCCGGAGTAAACAACGAACATCTGATTCATCGCGACAATACCTTCGGCACGCCCGAAGAGGACGCCTTCCGCCGCGACTTCACCATCAACGCGCTGTTCTACGACATCGCGACGTTTTCGATCATCGACTACGTCTCGGGCCTCGACGACCTGCGCGATCGAGTCGTCCGTTCGATTGGCGAGCCGGATCTCCGGCTGCGCGAGGATCCGGTGCGCATGCTGCGCGCGATCGCGCTCGCGGCGCGGCTCGATTTCACGATCGAGCCGGGGCTGCTGCAAGCCATCCGCACGCACCGGCAGGAGATCGCGAAGAGCTCGCCAGCGCGGATGCTCGAGGAGTATTACAAGATTCTGCGCGCGGGGTCGTCGGAGCGCGCGTTCAGGGGGCTCGGCGACGTCGGGCTGCTCGAGCCGACGGCGCCCGAGCTGCATCGCAGCGCCGGCGACGTACTGTGGCGCTCGCTCGCCGAGCTCGACGCCTACCGGCGTCGATTCGAGGCGACGCCCGACACGCTGACCAACCCGATTCTGCTCGGTACGCTGCTCGTGCCGCTGGGATTGACGTTCAACCGCAACGAGGCGCCGCCACGGCTCGGCGCACTGCCGCTCGCGCGGCGCGATGTGGAGCGCCTGCGCCAGATCCTCGGGCTCCAGCGCCGCCTGCGCGACGTCGCCGCCGCGCCGCGCGCGCAGCGTGCAGTTGCGCACCGCGGCATCTTCCGCGACGCGCTGGCCTGGCTCGAGATTCACGGCAACGCGCCCGATCTCGTCGTCCATTGGAAGACGTTGGTCGAGAGCGGAGCGCCGGCCGCAGCGCCGGGACAGGGTGTCGAGGGAGAGCCGCCTCCGTTCAGGAGGCGAAGGCGCAGAAGACGCCGCCGCGGACCGCTACATCACAAGGGGGCCGGGTAGGCCTGCGCCTACGCCGCGACTTCTTCGATCGTCTTGTACGGTTTTGCGAGCTTGAGCGCGATCAGCAGCTTGATGATCGGCCACGCGGGATCGATCTCGCTCGGCCGGAAGCTGAACTTCGGGCTGCGCGGATAGCCGTGATGATTGTTGTGCAGCCCTTCGCCGCCGGTCAGCAGCGCCAGGAACCGAAGGTTGGTCGCCGTGTTGTCGAAGTTCCTGTAGCCGACGTGATGGCAGAGGCCATTGATCGAGGATGACAGCACGAACACGTACATGACGGCGTGAATGCCCGCGGCCAGCAGGCCCCACCCCAAACCGATCACCATGCAGAGCGCCGTCGTCCCGACGGCGAGCCCGAGCAAGCCGTGGCGGAACACGTGCCTGTCCCACCAGCCGTGCTTCACATCGCGGGCATAGCGCTCGACGACATCGGTGTTCTTCACTTCCTGCATGTAGTAGTAGACGTTGCCGAGCTGAACCTTCCAGAAGCCCTTCAGCATCGGGCTGTGCGGGTCGCCTTCCTCGTCGGTGAACGCATGATGCTTCCGGTGAACGGCCACCCATTCCTTCGTCTCGATGCCGGTGGTCAGCCACAGCGCGAACTTGAAGAGCCATTCGAGGGCTGGCGTCATGACCAGCGCTTTGTGCGTCGCTGTCCGATGAAGGTAGATCGTCGTGCTGAATACCGCGATCTGAATGAGGACAACAGCGACGACAAGGCTGATTACGAGCGAAGCAAGCACTAAGCTACCCTCCGAGAATTACCTGAACTGCTGAACCCGCTATACCGGGGGGTCTAATCGAGTGAAAACATAAGATCGTAACACGGAAAACGTAAACCGGCCACCCAAACAGCCAGGACGTGTATCGTTTCGCATCGTTACCCGTGCGTGCGCTCGAATTCACGCATGAAGCCGACGAGCGCATCGACGCCGTCTTCCGGAAACGCATTGTAGATCGACGCGCGCATCCCGCCGACGGAGCGATGGCCCTTGAGGCCATCGAGACCGGCCGACTCCGATTGCTTCACGAACTGGTTCTCGAGCTCTTCGTTTGGGAGGCGAAAAGTAACGTTCATCAGCGAACGGCTGTCCGTCCGCGCGGTGCCGCGATAGAAGCCGGTCCGATCGATTTCGGCGTACAGCTTCGCGGCCTTGCGCTCGTTCGCCCTGGCAATCGCGGGCAGTCCGCCGAGGCCGAGCAGCCATTTCATCACCAGCCCGAGCGTGTAGACGGCGAATGCCGGCGGCGTGTTGTAGAGCGACTTGTTCTCGGCGTGAACCGCGTAGTTGAGCATCGTCGGCAGCGACGACTTTCTTTCGAGGGATCGCTGAAGCAGATCGTCGCGAACGATCACGATCGTGACGCCGGCGGGTCCCATGTTCTTCTGAGCGCCGGCGTAGATCAGAGCGTGCCGCGCGACGTCGATCGGCTTGCTGAACATGTCGGAGGACGTGTCGCTGACGAGCGGAACGTCACCGACATCAGGCAGATCCTTGTGCTCGGTGCCTTCGATGGTGTTGTTCGACGTCATGTGCACGTACGCCGCACCCGGTGTGAGCTTCAGCTCCGTCTGCGACGGCACGCGCGAGTAATTGTCGGACCTGGTGCTCGCGGCGATGTTGACGTTGCCGATTTTCTTCGCTTCCTTGATCGCCTTCTCGCCCCACGATCCCGCATCGATGTAGTCGGCGGTCGCGGCGGGCGCGAGCAGGTTCATCGGCACCATCGAGAACTGCAGGCTCGCGCCGCCCTGAAGGAACAGCACCTTGTAGCGCGGCGGAATGTTCGCGAGCGCGCGAATGTCGGCCTCGGCCTGCGCGAGGATCGATTCGAACGTCTTCGATCGGTGGCTGATCTCGAGGATCGAGATGCCCGCGCCCGGCAGCGCGAGCAGATCGCGCTGGACTTCCTGGAGAACCGGGAGCGGCAGCACCGCGGGCCCCGCCGAGAAGTTGTAGATGCGATGAACGGTGGCCATGTGGAATCTCGAGAGTTTTTCGTGTGTTTCGTAGTTTCGTCCTCGTCGTGGCGCCCTAAATCGCGACGAGATGCAGATCGAGGATATCTCCATTCCCTTGCTGAATCGTTTTCATGAGCGCGTCCGACGGCGCGCCGTCGAGATTGATGCGCGCGACCGCGGCCTGCGCTCCTTCGAAGATGACGTTCTCGGTTTCCTGCACGTTGATGTCGCCGCTGCGCAGATGGTCGAACACGTGCGCGAGGACACCCGGCCGATCCCGATGACGGACGACGAGCATGTGCGTCGCCGGCGTCTTCTTCGCGAGGTTCACGACGTTCGGCACGTTGCCGGTGTCTTTGTAGGCGGAGACGATGCGCACCGTTTCCGCGGCAATCGCTTCCTGCGCCTGATCGGTCGACGCGCCGATGTGGTGCGTGCCGTAGACGCCGGGCAGCGACGCGATCGCATCCGTGAAGTCGCCCGCCGCGCCGGTCGGTTCGGCCGCGAACACGTCGAGCCCGACGCGAATGCCCTTCTCGCCGATCGCCCTGGCGAGCGCCGCGTAGTCGACGACTTCCGCCCTCGCCGTGTTGATGAAGTACGAAGAAGGTTTCAACCGATCGATGACCGATGCGCTGACGAGACCGCGCGTGTCGGGGGTGAGCGCGAGATGGACGCTGAGGATGTCACTCAGCGCGGCCGTCTCTTCCGGCGTCTTCGCGAAGTGCATCGGAACGACTTGATCGCCGACGTCGGCCCTGCCGGTCGCAAATCGCCGGCTCCACACGACGATCGGCATGCCGAACGCATGCGCGCGCTTCGCCACTTCCTGGCCGATGTTCCCGTAGCCGAGCAGGCCGAGGGTTCGGCCGAACAAGCCTTTGGCTCTCGAATACTCCTTCTTGTTCCACTTTCCGGCGCGCAGCTCGATGACGTTGTCGGCGACGCGCCGATCGAGCGCGAGGATCAGCGCGAGCGTGAGCTCGGCGACGGCAATCGCATTCTTGCCCGGGCAGTTCGACACGTAGATGCCGCGCCTGGACGCCGTCGCCACGTCGATCGTGTTGTAGCCGGCTCCGGCGCGGACGACGAGCGACAGCGCCCCCGCCTCGAGCATCGGCGCCGTCACCTGCGTGCTGCGGACGACGAGCACATCCGCCGCCGTCTCGCGGATCGCGCCGGTCAGCGCGTCGCCGCTCGCGTCGGGCTGATACACGACCTCGCATCCCGCGGCTTTCAGTCCGTCGAGCCCGCTCTTTTCGAATTTGTCGGCGACGAGGACTTTCATTATTTACTTCGTGCGCGGGGCCCCACATCTGTCACTGCGCCCGGGGCCCCACCCCCGGGCGCTCCCGCTCGCGCGTTGCGCGCTCGCTCGGGCTCAAGGCTGCCACGCACCGGTCGCGGCTCGCCTGCTGAGGGCACATCTAGATCGCATCTAGATCAGGTGTATCAGCAGGCCATCTCGCAATTTTGGCTCGAACCATGTCGATTTCGGCGGCATGATCGCGCCGGCGTCGGAAACGGCCATCAGATCCGACACGCCGACCGGATACAACGAAAACGCGACCGCCGCTTTTCCCTCGTCGACCAGCGTCTCGAGCGCACGCGTTCCGCGCGCGCCGCCGACGAAATCGATCCGTTTGTCGGTGCGCACGTCGGCGATCTTCAGCACCGGCGCCAGCAGCTGGTCCTGCAGCACGCTGACGTCGAGCGACCCGATCGGATCCGAGGCGTCCGGCCGCTGTCGGGGTCGCAGCGTTTGCCACGCCCCGCGAACGTACATCGCGATCTCGCCGCGCCTGCCGGGCGTCGCCGCCGCGGGCGCGACGTCGAATCGCTCGCGCACCGCCTGCAGAAAGCCGTCAGGCGACAAGCCGCCCAGGTCTTTCACGATCCGGTTGTACGGCAGGATTTGCACCTGATCATGCGGAAACGCCACCGCCAGCATCGTCGAATAATCGGCGCCATCGTTCAGCGAGCGCGACGATCCACCGCGGGCCGCGAGATCGGCGCGCGCCCGCGCGGCGCTGGCGGCGCGATGGTGGCCGTCGGCGATGTACAGAGCCGGAATCCGGCTGACCGCCGCGACGAGCGCGTCGCGGCCGGCGCCGCCGATGCGCCAGATCGTGTGGCGCACGCCGTCGGCCGCTTCGAAGTCGAAGAGCGGCGCGGCGGATGCCTGCTGCTGCGCGATGCGGTCGACCTCGGCCGATGCGCGGTACGTGAGGAACACCGGTCCGGTCTGCGCGCCGAGCGCCATCATATGACGCGTGCGGTCGTCTTCCTTGTCGCGCCGCGTGCGCTCGTGCTTCTTGATCACGTCGCGGTCGTACTCGTCGAGTGAGAAACAGGCTGCCAGACCGGTCTGCGTGTGACTGCCCATCCGCAGTCGATAGAAATAGACGCTCGGCTCGTCTTCGACGACGAGCGATCGTTCCATCAGCTGCTTGAAATTCGCGACGGCGCGTTCATAGACCACGTCGGCGTACGGATTGGTGCCGGCCGGCAGCTCGAGCTCCGGACGCGACACGCGCAGAAAACTTGCGGGGTTGCCGTCGGCGAGCGCGCGCGCTTCGTCGGTGGTGACGACGTCGTAGGGGACGGCGGCGATGCGCGCCGCTTCGTCCGGCTTCGGGCGCAGCGCACGGAACGGCGTGAGCGTGGCCATCGGGGCTCGGATTATATCGCCGCCCCGATCGCCGGCCGCCTGCTACAGATCGTCGCGAATCACGATCGCGTGGCGCAGCCAGCGCAGCCGAAGCGTGTCGAGCACACCGCGCGACGCGGTCTTGCGGCTTGGAGGATGTTGATCGCGCGGCGCAACGCGCGGCTGCGGCACAGCCCGTTTCCGTGACGCGGTCCTTTCAACCCTTGACGTGTTCCGCATGCCCTGAGCCGGTCGAACGGCAGGGCGGCCATCCACGGCGCTTTCTTCTGGCGCGGCGCTTTCTTGTGGCGCGGCGCTTCCAGCGCCGCGATCCGTTCGCGAACTCGACGAGCCGGTGCCGCCGGCCGTCAACAGGCAAAGGATCGCCGCGCCGACGATGCGCAGACGCGAACGCATCAGCTGCGACCCGGGCGGCGGCGTCAGGACGACGCGCCGCTCGAACAACTCCCGATCGGCTTCGCGCAGCAGACGCCGCAGCTCGCTGGACGAGGGTCCGCCCCGCCGCCGATCGATCGTCATTCTCGAAACCGATGCGACACGGCGATGCGGCTCCATCTTTGCCGCCAGTGCACGCAACACGTGAATCCGGACGCCGCGCTCGTAGTGGGCGAGCACGACGGAGAAATCGTCCACCGAGTCGAACGGGGGCGCGTCGACTTCATGCATAGCGCGTGCGATGGCATAGCGCAAGCCGCCGGGAACGGACGGCCCGTTCGAGAGAACGGCTTGCAGGAAGATTGCGATTTCAGACGCAGTCGGCGTGACCATGCAGCCACGGCAGGCGACGGTTCCATCGGCGCCGATCGATACATTGTCCGGCGACGGGGAGCCGAAAGGCGGTTCGGCGGCACGCGCGCGCCGATCGTGAATCAGGTGCTGCGCGATCGCCACCGCCTCGTGGGCGGCGATGGCGATGCCTGCACGCTGCAGCTCGGCTATCGAGATGGAGGTCATCGATACGCGGCACTGCCAAACGTACGCCACTCGACGCAGCGAGCAATTCTGACATTCTGTTTCCGCAAAACCGTGCGTCGATTTCTGCCGAGGTCGGCCGCGCGGCGTCCTTACGCGCAAGACAACAGAGTGCTTCTTTCACGGAACGTTTGAATTCCAGACGTCGCAAGCGGACGCGACGTTCCTCTCGAACCGACCTGCGATTGTCGACGACGAATCGCACGAAAAATGGCCCGGGATTTGGTCAGCTCCGGGCCGAAACACTCGCGCAAACGCTCGGAGGTTCTCATGCGCCGGATCGCCTCGGCTGCCTGTGCCGTTGCGGCGCTCATTCTCTTCGCCGCCATCGAACCGCGACAAGGCGAGCTCCGCGCTGCGGAAGCGGCGCCTTTTCCGATCGACTTCATCGAGAACCGCGGCCAATGGGATCGGACGATCAGTTTCGCCGCCCGACACGGACCCATCGCCGCCACGATCGAACACGCGACGGTGACGCTGAGCTCCACCGCCGACCTTACGACTGCCGTCTCGCTCACGTTCGAGAGCGCCGCGCCGGACGCTGCGCCAGTCGGCGAGGGCAGACGTCCAACGCGCTACAACTTCTACATCGGCCCGGATCCTGGCCGCTGGCGATCGGACGTGCCCGCATTCGCGGCCGTTGCGTTCCGACACCTGTACCCGGGCATCGACGTCCGGCTGCACGAGCGCGCGCGCCTGCTCGAATATGAGGTCCGTCTGGATCCCGGCGCCGCGCTCGATCGTGTGGTGCTCCGCGCCGATGGTGCATCCCGCCTTCGAATCGAAGACGACGGCGCGCTGGCGCTCGACGCGAAGAGCGGAACGCTCCGGCAGTCGCCGCCGGTGAGCTGGGAGGAGCTGCCGGGTGGACATCGGCGGTTCGTCGCCAGCCGATTCCGCAGAATCGATGACCATCGATACGGCTTCGACGTCGACGAGCGTGATCCGTCGCGTCCGCTCGTCATCGATCCCGGCATCGTGTGGTCGACGTTCCTCGGCGGTTCGGGTTCGGACTTCATCGGTCCGGCAATAGCGGCGCGCGACGGCAGCGGCGACGTGTTCGTCGGCGGCACGATGGCATCGGCCGATTTCCCGTCGTTCGCCGATCCGTCGTTCGCGCCGGGCGTTCAATCGCCTGCGTTCGTCGCGCGTCTCGGCTCGAACGGATCGATCCTGCGCTACGCGACGTTCATCGGCGGCTGGCACGCGCAGCTGGTGCACCGCGGCCTGACCGTCGACGCGGCCGGCAACGCGGTGCTGGTCGGCCAGACCTTCTCGCCCGACTTTCCGACGACGGCGGGAGCCTTCGACCGCGTCGGGGTCAACAAGGACGCGTTCGTCGTCCGACTCAATCCAACCGGCGGTCTGATCTTCTCGACGCTCGTCGGCGGGTCGGGCGAAGACGACGCGGCCGCCGTCGCCTACGATCCTGCAGGCAATATCGTCGTCGGCGGCACCACGGCCTCGCGTGATTTTCCGACCACGCCCGGTGCGTTCCGCACGACCTACAACACGCCGAACGCGCCGGCAGACGGCGGCGCCGAAGGCGACATGTTCGTCGCCCGGCTGACTCCCGATGGGACTTCGCTGACCTACGGCACGTTCCTCGGCGGACCGCAGAGCGACGTCCTCGAAGACCTCGTGGTCGACTCGAACGGCTTCGTCACGGTGTGCGGATGGGTCACGGGCAACAACGTCCAGGTGTTCGTGACCACGCCCGACGCGTTCGATCGGACCTGGAACGGATCGCAGGACGCGGCGATCGCGCGCCTCAAGCTCGATGGCGCCGGCGCGGCCGATCTGAAGTACGCGACGCTCATCGGCGGCGCGAGCCAGGACAACCTGTGGAAGGCGGCGATCGATCCCACGAACCCTGAGCTGGTCACGTTCGCCGGACGCAGCTGGTCGAACAACTATCCGGTGACGGCTGGCGTCGTGCGGCCGACGAACCCGCCGTTCTCCGCGCTCTTCCCCGACGTCGAGGCCGGCATCATCACGCGATTTCGATTTCCCGCCGCGGGCGGAGCGTCGCTGGTGTGGTCCACCTATCACCACGCCGATCGGATCACGGGGCTGACCGTGAACAATGCCGGCGAACCGATCGTCGTCGGACCGTCGGCCCCGTGGGACCTCGTCACGACGCGCGGCGCGTTCGTTCGCACCGCGGACGGATCGGGTGCGCCGGGCAGCGGCTTCATCAGCCGTCTGAGCGCCGACGCGACGCAGTACGTCTACCAGTCGTTCTTCGGCGGCAGCGGCGGCATCGCCGACAATTTCCAATCGGTGCCGCAGGTCGCGTACGTGTCGGGCAACACCGTCATCGTGAGCGGCCAGACGACGTCGAACGATTTTCCAATCACGGCGGGCGCGGTCGATCCGACGTCCAGCAACGCGATCGGCGGCGGCGCGTCCAACGAAGGATTCGTGACGAAGATCGCGCTCGACGCGGATGCGAGCGGCGACGTCACGGCCGACGCCCCGACGCTCACGTCGCCCGCCGACGGCGCGACGTTCCACAACGGGCTCATCGGCCGGATCGACTGGAACGGCGTGGCGGATCCGTCGGGTGTTCACGCGTACGAATTCCAGGTATCGACGCGCTCGGATTTCTCCAAAAACTTCATCCTGTTTCGCGGCGCCGTCCCGGACACATCCGTCGTCATCCCACCGAGCGTCGGGAACAGCGGCGGGCTCTGCATATGCACGTTCTTCTGGCGGGTTCGAACGAACGATCGCGCAGGGAATCTGAGCGCCTGGTCAGTCGCGCGCACGTTCACGGTCAGTCAGACGGCGGGACAGCCGACGATATCGTCGATCGACGTCGACTCGCCGACCGTCACCGGCGGATCGCAGGCAACCGGCATGCTGCAGCTCTACGACCCGGCACCCGCAGGCGGACTCGTCGCGAAGCTCACGGCCCACCACGATCGCTCGCAAGGGCTCGACCGCACGCGCGCGCTTCCAGTGCCCGTCACGGTGCCCGATCTCGTCAGCATTCCTGCCGGCGCGCTCTCGGCGTCGTTCCCGATCACGACTTCCACCGTGTCGGACGTCGCGACGATCAGTCTCGTCGGCACAATCAACGGCGTCGGGGGAACGGGAACGATGAGTGTGGGACCGCCTGGCGCGCCGGCGCCGATGGATTTGATCGTGCGCCCGGGAAGCGTCACCGGCGGTACGCCGGCGACGGCGGTCGTCACCTTGAACCAGGCGGCGCCGGCGGGCGGCACCGTCGTGAATTTGTCGAGCACGCATCCCGCCGTCGCGAGCGTGCCGGCAAGCGTGACGGTCGCGGCAGGATCGCGTTCGGCGCAATTCCCGGTCACGACCTCGTCGTCATTGACGACCGACATTGACGTCCTTCTGTTCGCCAAGAGCGGCGGCACCGCATGGAACAGACCGTTCTACGTGCGTCCGCCGAATCGATTGCCGAAGCTGACCTCGATGGTGATTTCGCCGAACGCCGTCGCGGGCGGCAGCAACTCGGGCGGCACGCTCACCTTCAGCGGACCGATCCCGCTCGGGACGTGGCCGGCCCTGCCGGATGCTGTCGTGAGATTCTCGAGCAGCGATCCCGACGTCGCGGCGTTGTTTCCAGGCGACGACTACATCGTCGCCGGCTCGACGAGCCACACGTTCCGCATCTTCACTCGCGGCGTGCCGACGACGCGGAATGTGACGTTCACGGCGTACTTCGATGCCACCGCGCTCAGCAGCGTCCTGAGCGTCGGCGCGCTCACCGGCGTCACGGTCACGTCGCTGGGCGCAAACGTCACGACGCTGCGCGGCGGCGAAGGAGGCGTCGCGACCGTCTCGCTCGCGGCGCCGGCGCCCGCGCCCCTTCTTGTGAGCGTGTCGACGAATCATCCCGAGCTCTTCACCTCGCTGCCGGCGAACGTCACCGTCTTCAGCGGATCGACCACCGCCTCGTTCGCATTCGTGACGGCGAAGTCGATCGCGAGCCCCACGTCCGTCTCGCTGACGTCGGCGTACGGCGCGAGCGCTGCGAGCCTCGCGTTGACCGTGAATCCGCCGGCCGACGCGATGCCGCCGCTCGTCAACGTGACGGTGTCTCCGGCGACCGTCAACGGCGGCGCATCATCGATCGGAACGGTGACGCTTCAGAGCGCGGCGCCGAGCGGCGGCGCAGTCGTGCAGCTGTTCAGCTCGAGCACGACAGCGAGCCTGCCGCCGAGCGTCACCGTACCCGCGGGCGCGGCGACGGCGACGTTCCCCATCACGACGCAATCGGTTGCCGCCAATACGGCGGTGACCATCTCCGGACTGCTTCGGCTGAGCGCCTCGACTTCCATGACGGTGACGGCTTCGGGCGCGCCACCGCCGCCGCCGCCGGGACCGGCGCTGTCGGCGATTGCAATCGCTCCGGCGAGCATCGTCGGTGGGAACGTCGCGCAGGGAACCGCGACGCTGGCGAGCGCGGCGCCCTCGGGGGGCGCAGTCGTCGCGCTGTCGAGCAGCAACACCGCGGTCGCGACCGTCCCGGCAAGCGTCACCGTCGCCGCCGGCGCGACGAGCGCAACCTTCGGCGTGACGACGGCGAGCGTGAGCGCGTCGACCACGGTGACGATCGCCGGCACGTTTGGCGGCGCGACCAAGACGGCCGGCCTGACGGTGACGCCCCAGTCGGCGCCGCCGCCAGCAGGAACGTCGACGCTGACCGTCGTCGCACAGGGACGCGGCGGCGAGACCGTGCTGTCGACGCCGTCGGGCATCAGCGTGAATGTCGGCAGCACCGGATCGGCGTCGTTCGCCAACGGAACGTCGATCACGCTGTCGGTCACCAACGGACGCGATGCCATCTGGTCCGGCGCGTGTTCGAGCGGCGGCAACAAGAGGACGACGTGCACGTTCACGCTGACCGCGGCAGCATCGGTCACGGCCGACGTGCAGTGAGAGCGGCGGATGCGGCGTACGCGGGAATTCAATGGGGATGACGACAATCGACGCAGAGAGCGCTGAGATCGCAGAGGGCCTCGACCAGATGTTGAAAAGCCCTGCGAGCTCGGCGTGCTCTGCGTTCGATGTCGTGTGACCGCTTCACGCGATGCACACCGCTAGACGAACGAGCGTCGGCACCTGCGCCTTCCATCCGAATTTTCCGACGGCTGCCTCGCGCGTCGCCAGGTTCAACACGATGTTCGGCCGTCCGGCAGACGCGGCATCGGCGCTCGCTTCGGGTCGCGCGATGGCGAGCCACGTCGCGTCCGCCACGGCGTCGACGAGACCGAGCCCGAGGATCGTCGTCGAACGGCGGCGGGCGACGACGTTAGCCTCGGACGGCACGCGTTCGCCGCCGAAGTTCTGGGCGCCGTCCGACGTCGTGATTGTGACCGGCTTTTTTTTACCGCTCCACTGGATTGGATTCTGTCGCCGCGTTCATGCTTCGAGGTTCGGCGCCCAACGGGTTCGCGGTTCGCGTGACGGCATCCACCGCGGCTGTGGCCGGCCCGAGCGCCGCCAGCGCGCGATCGCGCGCCGAGGCGAAGGGCGCCATCTCTGAGGCGGGTACGGGATCGGCCGGCGGCATCGCGCGATGCGCCGCAATCGGGTTGATGAAGATGCCGTTCTTCTTCAACCGGTAATCGAGGTGCGGGCCGGTGGCGAGACCCGTCATCCCCACGCGGCCGATCAACTCACCCTGATGGACGTGCTGCCCGGCGCGAACGGCGATGGCCGACAGGTGCAGGTACTCGGTTTCGAATCCATTGGAGTGGCGCAGGTGCACCATGCGTCCGGATCCGCCGCTCGCGCCCGCCGTCACGACGACGCCGTCGGTCACCGCGACGACGGGCGCGCCAATCGGCGCCCTGTAGTCGACGCCGAGATGCGCGCGCACCTCGCGCAGGATCGGATGCAGGCGCGCGCGGGAGAATCCGGACGTCACGACCGGCTGAAACTTCAGCGGCGACGCGAGGAAGAAGCGTTTCATCGAGCCGCCGCGCTCGTCGAAGTATCCTGGCGCGCCGTGCTCGGGCGTGAAGCGCACGGCGCGAACGCGCCGGCCGTTATTCACGAACTCCGCGGCGAGGATCGACCCGTACCCGCCGAAGGTATGGTCTGCGCGGTACTGCTTTTCGACGGCGAGCCGGAACTGATCGCCGGGTTGCAGCTCGGTGTTGAAATCGATCTCGCCGCCGAAGATCTCTGCGAGCGCGAGCGTCAACTCGATCGTCTCGCCGGCCGCGTCCATCGCCGTCACGAGCGAGGGCGCGGAGCGATCGATGCGGCCGCGCACCACGTCGAGGCTGCGGGTCTTCGGAATGGGCATCACGCCGGCGTTCAGCTCGGCGCCCTGAACGTGAGTCACGAGCAGAAAGCGATCGGCGTCGATTTCGTACTCAAACTTCCGCAGCGCGCCGTCGAGCGCCCGTTCGATCCGGTACGGATGAGTCGCGCGAACCTTGCGCGCGTCGAACACCGAGGCGGTCTTGGCGACGATTTCCGCGACCTCGTCGACAGCGAGACCCTGCGCGCGCAGCAGCGATGCGAGCGTCGCCCCGGCGGCCACGCGCGCCGACACGATCGTCGTGTCGCGCGCCAGCGCGATGTCGGCGGCGGCGCGCTGCGAGATGCGCACCGCTTGCTCGCGCTGCTCGCGCGCGCGGCACGCCGGCAACAAAGCGGCAGCCGCCACGGCGCACACGATCAATAATGTGGATGAATCCCGCAACGCTCGGCGCATTGTAACCAATGTCTTCCAGGGCCGACAGTCAATCGGCCCTGCGACAGGCGCGCCTGGAGGCTTGAACGTCCATGCACATCCGACGCACGTTCGCAACCGCCGCTCTGATGTCCACGCTGGTCGGTCTGCCGCTCGCCGCCGACTGGCCCGTCGCTGAAAAGATCGACCTCGATGCTGTTTATCGGATCAAGGAAGAAGGGCTGCAGCGTTCCAAGGTGATGGAGCTCGAGAGTTACCTCACCGATGTCTACGGGCCGCGCCTGACCAATTCGCCCGGTATCAAAGAGGCGGCCGAATGGGCGCAGAAAACGATGAAGGAATGGGGGCTCGTGAACGTCAGGACCGAAACGTGGCCGTTCGGACGCGGGTGGCAGAACCGGCGGATGGTGGCGCTCGCGCTCACGCCCCGCGCCTACCCGCTGATTGCGTACCCGAAGGCGTGGACGCCCGGCACCAACGGCCCGGTCACCGGCGAAGCGGTGATGGCTGTCATCAACAGCGAAAAAGACTTCGACACGTGGCGCGGAACGCTGCGCGGCAAATTCGTCCTGACGATGCCGATGCGCGACGTTGCGGCGCATTTCGACGCGCCGGGTCATCGTTACACCGACGGAGAGCTGGCCGAGCTCTCGCATCAACCCTCGACCGGTCGACGCGGCCGCGGCAACTTCCAGGCGAATCAGGAATTCAACCGCAGGCGCATGCAGTTCTTCGTCGCCGAAGGGGTCGCGGCGCTCGTCGACTTCAGCGGCGGCGACGGCGGCACCGTGTTCGTCCAGAGCCCGCAGGGCGTCTCGCGCGATCCGAAGGAGCCATTGCAGGCGCCGCAGGTGACGATCGCCGTCGAGCACTACGGCCGCATCGCGCGCACGCTCGACAAGACGATGCCGGTCACGCTGCAGATGGACATCGAGAACACGTTCGACGACGCCGACCAGAACGCCTTCAACATCGTCGGCGAAATCCCGGGCGGCGACAAAGCGGACGAGATCGTGATGGTCGGCGCACACTTCGATTCATGGCACAGCGGCACGGGAGCGACCGACAACGCCGCGGGATCGGCCGTCATGATGGAGGCGATGCGCATCCTTAAAGCCAGCGGCGTCAAGCTGCGGCGCACGGTGCGGATCGGATTGTGGAGCGGTGAAGAGCAGGGACTGCTCGGCTCGAAGGAGTACGTCAAGGCGCACTTCGGCGATCCCGCGACGATGCAGCTGAAGCCGGAGCACGCGAAGCTGGCGGGCTACTTCAACGTCGACAACGGGACGGGCCAGATTCGCGGCGTGTACCTGCAGGGCAACGAAGCGGTCGCGCCGATCTTCCAGGCGTGGATGGAACCGTTCCACAACATGGGCATGACGACGCTGGCGATTCGCAACACGGGCGGGACGGATCATCTTTCATATGACGCGGTCGGCCTGCCGGGATTCCAGTTCATCCAGGACGAGGTCGAATACGACTCGCGGACGCATCACTCGAACATGGACGTCTACGAGCGCGTCCAGGCGCAGGACATGATGCGCAACGCGGTCATCGTTGCGTCGTTCGTCTACAACACCGCGAATCGCGACGAGAAATTGCCGCGCAAGCCGCTTCCGAACCCGTCGCCGGCGGCAGGACGCGGGACAGCGCAGCCGTAACTCGGCGGTCGACGAACGGCCGCGAAGTCACGAAGATTACGAGGACTCTTTGATCAAAAGAGCTTCGTGGTTCTTCGTGCCCTCGCGGTCGTTCTTCGTCTCTTCGTGGTTGTTCTTCGTGGTCTTGGTCTGATGGTAACGCCGGTACCGATCGGTCCACTCGCGGAGCTTCCGCTGCCGTTCGCTCGCCTCGGGCACTTCGTCCATGCGATCGATCGGCCACGGCAACCGGAACGTCCAGTTCACGTCGTCGATCTTCGCCGGCTCGTTGATCCGATCGCGCCAGCCGAAAACGTCCTGGACCGGCAGGAGCACGATGTCGGATCCCGACGACACGATCGACTCGAGCAGCAGATCGCGCACGCGGTCGTCGAACGGCGCGTCGGTGATGTCGGCGCCGCCGGACACGCGCTGAACGGTTGCCAGGCGGTTGATCTTCGACCGCTCGTCCTCTGACGCGCCCTCCCACCAGATCGCGAGCGGCTCGGTATCGTGTGTGCCGGACGTGGCGACCGACACCGCCGGATATTCCGACGGCTCACGGAATGGCTGCCCTTCGGTATGCCAGTGACGCTCCCAGCGGAACACTTTGAAACCGGGAACGCCAAGCCGCGCGAGCGACGCGCGGACGAAATCGGGGACGATTCCGAGATCCTCGGCGATGATTTCCGTGCCGGGCTCGCGAAAGATCGCGAGCACGCGTTCGCCGAGCGCGACCTGCGACGGTTCGTCGGCCGGCGTGAAGAAGGGGCGGCTGCCGTCCTTCGGATTGGCGTACGTGCGGTAGAAGCCGACGAGGTGATCGACGCGGTATCCGTCGTAGAGGTCCGCGCTGCGGCGCGCGCGCTCGCGCAGCCAACGGAAGTCCTCCGCCGCGATCACGTCCCATCGATACAACGGCATCCCCCAGTCCTGTCCCGACGCGCTGAACGCGTCGGGCGGCGCGCCGATGGTGACGTCGAGGTTGAACTGGTGCTGCCGCGCCCAGACGTCGGCGCTGTCGCCGTCGACCATGAACGGCAGATCGCCGAACAGGGCGACGCCGCCCGTCCGTTCACGCGCCTCTCGCCACTGCGATGCGGCGAGCCACTGCAGGTACTGGTAAAAGAGCACCTCGCCGGCGAGCTCGCGGCGGACGCGATCGATGGTGGCCGGATCACGGCGCTGCAGATCGCGCGGCCATTCGGTCCAGGGCCGTTCGTCCTCGCGCGCGTGGATCGCGCGGAACAGGCTGTAGTCCTCGATCCACCACGCCTGTTGGCTGACGAACATCCGCAGCGCGCGCGCGCGATGGGTGTCGCGCCGCCATTCCGCTTCGACGAAGCGCTCGAACGCCGCGCGCAGCGCGCGTCCCTTGACGCGCCGCACGGCCTCGTATTCGATGCGCGGGGCGCGGCGGGCGCGATCGATCGCCGCGCGGTCGTCCGGCGGCATGCACGGTTCACCCCCGAGCGCTTCGAAATCGGTCACGCCGGGGACGCGGATGAAGATCGGATCGATCGCCATGGCGCTGATCGCCGAGTAGGGCGATTGCTGGCCGGGCGCCATCTCGTTCATCGGAAGGAGCTGGAGGATCCGCTGACCGGCGGCGGACAGCCACGCCGCAGCCGGCGGGATGTCGCCGATATCACCGACGCCCCAACTGGTCGAAGACGGACAGGAGAACAGCGGGACGAGGAGTCCCGCCCGGCGGCGGCCGGTCATCGGTTGGTGGCGCTGCAAGCGAAATGCCGCAGCACGCGGTCGATGCCGTCCGCGAACGTGGGCTCCGGCGGCAGCAGGCTCACGATCACGAACGACTCCCGCGGAAAATCGAAGAAATACCCGGGATGCGCCAGCACCCCATCAGTTTGCAGCATTCCGACCACCAGATCTTCTTCCGTTTCAAGCGACGGCACCTGCATCACTCCATACCATCCGCCTTCGCTCTGCAACACACGACAGGCCGGCGCCCGGCCGACAGAGGATTTCAGGTAGTGATAATTCGCGACGACCCGCGACGCGATTTCGCGCCGCACCGCGACGCCGCGATCGATGAGCGTGCCCGCCGCGAGCTGCACGGGTGTCGCCACCGAAAGGTAGGTGTCGCATATCAGCTCCAGCCGTTCAAGGGCCTCTGCGGCCAGCCCGTCCGGTCCGCCTACGGCCACCCAGCCAAGCTTGACCTGCGGCAACCCGAGTGACTTCGACAAACCGCCGAGCGCGAACGTGAGCGCGTCGACGCAGCGCGCCGCGCGTCCTGCGCGGTCCGCCGCACCCGGCTCCAGCGCGTAGTCGGCGAAGACTTCGTCGGCGACGATCGCGACGCCGCGATCGGCGCACAGCGCTGCGAGCCTGTCGAGCTCCGGCCCGGTGACGAACGATCCGGTCGGATTGTTCGGGCTGACGACGAGAACGGCACGGGTACGCGGCGACAGCGCGCGCTCGATGCTCGCGAAATCGATCGACCACGCGCCGTGGCACTCGAGGTCGTAAGGCCTCGGCACGACGAGGTCGAGTCGAGTCAGGTGATCGAACAGCGGGTAGCTCGGTCGCGGCACGAGGACTTCGTCGCCGGCGCCAGCGAGCAGTTTGAAGAGGATCGAGTACGCCTCGCTCGTGCTGGCGGTCAACACGATGCGATCCGGCGCGACGTCGATCTGCTGGCGCGCGTATTCGCGCGAGATCGCCTCTCGAGCTCCGAGGGCGCCGAGCGGCGACGGCTCATATGTAAGCGCGCGCGGCTGGGCGAGCGGCTGCAGCAGATCCGACGGATAGTGGAATCCGGCGCGCGTGGGATTCGACTCGGTGAGATCGATGTACGGCTTCTGCGCCGCACGCATCGCTTCGACAGCCTGCGCCAAACGGTTGCGTGTCAGATCGTGAGCGATGCGATCGGAAAACATTTTCTATCAAGAACAGAACGTCGCAGGTGCACCAAATCATTTACGGGATGATGTCAATCCGATCGATCACGTCGCCTTCGAGAATGCGATCGACGACGTCGATGCCGTTGAGGACCTGGGCGAAGACGGTGTAGACGTGATCGAGGCGCGGGTTGTCGACAAGGTCGATGAAGATTTGCGCGTCGCCGGTGTCGTGGCCGCGTGTCGAGATGCCGACGGCGCCGCGGACGTGCGGCCAAAGGCCCACCTCGTCGCGCATGTAGCTGGCGTCGCCGATGTACTCGTTGGCGCCGGGGCTGCCGCCCTGGATGACGAAGTTCGGGACGACTCGGTGGAACGTCAGGCCGTCGTAATAGCCCGATTCCGCGAGATGCGCGAAGCGCAGCACCGTCGCCGGCGCTTCCGACGTGAACAGCGCCAGCTCGAACGTCCCGACGCCGCGAATCGCAATCCGCGCGCGCGGCGACGCGAGCCGCCGCAGATCCTCCGCACTGAGATCTGTTTCCGTCGGCTTCGTTCTCACCGTAGGGGCCGACCCGCGTGTCGGCCCCTCCGTCCGGCCCGGCCCGTCTGTCGCTGCCCGGGCGCGGGTTCGTCCTGCCGCGGGGCCGACACGTCGGTCGGCCCCTACGCCCGCCAGTGTTTTTTCGATCGCGGCGCGGGCATCGTGCGAGTTGTCGTGGCCTTCGGCGACGAGGCGCTGCAGCGCCTCTCTCAGCGCCGGCGCGGCGGCGTCCGCATTCGGCGTCCCCTCCAGCGCGAGGGCGGCCGCGCGGACGACCTGATATCCCGATCGTGTGAGCTCCGACACGTACACCGCATCGGCGTCGTGCGCAGCCACGCGAGTCAATCCTTCGACTGCCGCTTCGCGGACGTTGTCGTCCGCGTCGGTCGTCGCCAATTTCTCGAGCGCCACGCGATCAGTCAATGCTGCCGCCGCGCGCGCCGCGTACATCCGCAGCTGCCAGATGCTCGAACCGGTGAACTGCGGCAGCTTCGCCGCGCCGCGCTCCGCCGCCGCCGAGGCGAGGGCCACGAGCGCGTGCGCCGCGCGATGCCATTCACGGAGCGATCCCGCGTCCGACAGATCGTCGACCGCATGCTCGAGCAGCGAGATGGCGTCCGCAGACGACCCGCAGCGCGCGAGCTGATCCAACGCCGCGAGCGCCACGTGGACGTCGCGATCGGCGGCCGCGGCAATCGTGCGATCGCAGCTCCTGTTGCCGCGCAGCGCTTCGAGCCGGACCATCGCCGCCGGATCGTCGAGGCCGCCGCTCAAAACGGTGCGGTCGGCGGCAGTCTGCGGGTGATTCGGTGCGGCAGCGGCGCGCATGGCGATGCGCCGTGCCTGCGCGTCGGGATCATGTGCGGCCGCCGTGAGCGTGGCGCTGTCGACGCCGTTCGCCGTGACGAGCGCCTCGAGCGCAAGGCGCCGCACGCGCGACCCGCTCGACGCCTCGCCGCTCGCCGGCGTCACCAGACGACGAAGCAGCGCCGCGGCATCGTCGGACAGCGGCCCGATTTTCTGGGCCGTTCGCGCGAGCGCCTCGAACGCTTTGGCGACGCCGAGTCGATCGGTCACCGTGCCGGCGCGTCCCGCCATGTCGACGAGCGCGCGCTCCGCATCCTCGATCTGCTCGGCGGCCGTGTACGGCAGGCGTCCGATTGCCTCGCACAGCGCGGCGCGCACGTCGCTGTCCGCCTCCGCCTTGAGCCGGGCGGCGAGCGAGGTCTGCGCCGAGTCTACCGCGCGGCGATCGGCGTTTCGCGCCGCTTGAGCGATGGCGTTCGCCGACTCGGAACGGATTTCCGGCAGCTCGTGCCTGAGCCCGGGGACGATGTCGGTGATGACCGCCGCGCGCTCGAGGCGGCCGAGCGCCCGGATGGCGAGGCGCCGCGTCTGCGGATCCGGGCTGTGCGCGCCGGATCGAAGCGCGCCGACGTCGTTCGCCGTGGGCGCGCGGCGATCTTCGGCTTGAAGGATGGCGAGGCGGGTCTGCGCGGATGCGGCGGACGCACACAGCGCAATCACAAGTAGGGGCCGACCAACGTGTCGGCCCCCCCAAACGTGTCGGCCCCCCCAAACGTTTCGGCCCCCAAAACCGTGTCGCCCCAGCCAACCGCCGTACGGGCTGGGGCGGACACGCTGGTCCGCCCCTACCTTCGTCTTCATGTTCGCAAATGTCGTGTTGCCGCCGAGTACTCGAGCATCTGCGCCTTCAGATCGAGCGGATAGGAGATCGTCACGTCGACGACGTCGCCCTCGCCGTTGCGGATCGCCTCGAGCCTCGGCATCACGAACGCCGTGTACGACGGCAGACGCAGGCGATCGACGCGCGCCACCACCTCGTCGCGCAGCGCCGGATCGAAATGAACGCCGTAGGTCTCGACCAGCGCGCGTGCGGCGGCGTAGTCGCCCTCGCCCTTGATCCGCTGCACCTCGGCGAGAAGTCGGCCCGCGCCTTCGCGGAAGGCGGCCGCGTCCACCATCACGAAGTAGGTCTTCCCGTCGCGGACACGGACGTCAATCGCGCGCGTGTGCCGCATCAGCCAGCGGACGATCATCTGGCGGTTGCGCATGTGATCTTCTTCGATGTGCGTTCCCTGACGCACGCGGCGAAGCTGCACGAGCGCATTGCGCGCGTAGGCCTCGTACTCGGCGCGCACGATTTCGTCGTGCGACTCTGGTTCGACGAGGCCCAGCTCCACGAGCCTGCGATCGGCCACGAAGTACAGCGCGACGAGATCGGCGCGCGATTCCTCGATCGCGGAAAAGTGTTCCCTGAGCGCTGCCTGCGGGCTGCCGTTCAGCCGCTGGTCGACCTTGCCCGAGCCGTGGCCGATCACCTCGTGCATGTTGGTCGTGAGCTCGCTTGCCAGCGCGCTCCACTTCGTCGCGCGCGAGGCTTCCTCCGGCGTCGATGAAAACTCGGTGCGGAACTCGGGCAGCGTCGACCGATCGAACGCTTCGTTGACGTTCGACAGCGACACCGACTTGCTGCCGTACCGTTCGCGAATGCCCTGATCGTTGGGCAGGTTGATGCCGACCGGCGTGATCGGACCCGACTCTCCCGTTTCGATGACGACGTCGATCGCGCGCGCGGTGACGCCGTGCACCCCTTCCTTGCGGTACTTCGGATCCCACGGCATGTGGTCCTCGAACCACTGCGCGTGCTCGGCCAGCGTGCGGATCTGGTGCGTTTTCTCCGCGTTGACGTAGAAGACGAGGGCTTCCCACGCCCCCTTGATGCTGCGCGCGTCGAGATACACCTCGACGAAGCCGTTGATCGTGTCGACCGGCGATTCCCTGTCCTGCACCCACGCGATGTCGTACGCCTCACGATCGGCGTCCTCGCCGCTGCGATAGAACGCGATCAGCGCGCGGAGCGCGTTCGCCATCGGCTCGCTCGCGTACGCGACCGCCGCTTCCAGGTGCTCGATGATCGCCTCGATGCAGCGGCCGTACGTGCCTCCGACGCGGTACACCTCTTCGACAATGCCGCCGTCGCCTTTGACGACGCGGGAGTTGAGCGCGTATCGCTCTTCGACGCCCTCGAGATCCTTCATCGTCACGCCGACATACAGATTGTTCGCGCTCGCGGCGAGGATGTCCTGGCCGTGCGGCGGAGTCTTTGCCGTGACCGTCGGATCGAATTCCGAATCGAAGAACATCGGGCGCAGGCGATCGAGCAGCGCGTCGAGCGTTTCGCCGGCACGCAGCGGAAACCGGGCGCCCGCGCGCGCCGCCGCCCGCGCGGCGGCGGCGAACGCCTCCGGCGTGCACGCCAGCACGAACTTGCGCGCGGTGAGGTTGTTGTAGGGTCCCGTGTTGATCCAGAACAGTTTCGCGTACCGCTCGATCTCGGCGCGCGTCGCCGGATCGATTTCCGCGACACCGGCGGAGCGGGGCGAGCGCCTGCTGCTGGCGCCGAGCGAATTGTCGCGAGGCGCGACCGGGGGTGGGGCCCCGCGAGCGCAGGAAGATGCCGTCCCCGTGAAGCCAGACCGGGGTACAGGGACCCCCGGAGTAGTGATGACGATCGCTTCCAGCACGTCGCGCATGTCGAGGTTGTGCGCGTAGCGCTGGTCGTAGAAGATGTCGCGGCCGGCGATGGCGGCTTGCGACAGGTGCCAGATCAGGATCCGCTCGCGCAGCGCGAGATCGCGGAATCCGTCCGCGTACACCTGCACCACCGCCGCGTCGTCTACGCGTTCGAGAAGATACTGGCGATCGACCGGCGCCGACGTGGCCGGCGCGCGTGATTGAGGCGGCATCGAACGAGATCCTATCCCACGTCCAACGGCACGCGGTCCTGGTGCGCAGCGATGTGCACCTTCCACCGCACGTCGGTGCCGATCCGTGAGTCCCCCTTGTCGTCTTTTTCGTGCAAACGATCGCCGTAGGTCGACCCGAGGAGCGGATGGTCCGCTTCGGCGATCGGCGACGGATCCGGGAGCACGAGCGAGCACAGTTCCTTCGTGCCCGGCGTCCAGTTCCTGAGACGCAATTCCTTGAGCCCCTGAAACAAGCCGCAATCGACGAGGATCCGCCGGCCGCCGACCTCGAGCAGATGCTTCGATCCCGTGACCGTTCCGGCCGCGCCGAGGAACGTCAGCGAAGACATTCGGTGACTATACCGTGTGCCTGTTTGCCCATTGAACCGGAAGCCCCGGAGGGACTATTGTTTTGCGGACTAAATCCCTCTCCACTGAGGTGATCCATCAATGGAAGACAACAAGATGTCGGAAGACGTGCCGAACGGGTTTTCGAGACGGAACTTCATCAAGGGCGTCGTGGCGGCCGGCGCCGTCGCCTCATCGTCGGCCTATTTGTTCCGCTCGACCACGCTGCACGGTCAGCCCGCCGCCGGCGCCGTCGAGCGTCTCATCACGCTCAACGTCAACGGCCAGGACCGCCGTATCGACGTGATGCCGCAGGAAACGCTGGCAATGGTGCTGCGCTACAAGCTGGGCCTGACCGGCACGAAGATCGGCTGCGACCGCGCCGAGTGCGGCGCCTGCACGGTGCTCGTCGACGACGTGCCGCACTATTCGTGCTCGTATCTGGCGCATCGCGCGCGCGGCAAGAAGATCGTGACGATCGAAGGCCTGGCCGATCCGGCGACCGGCAAGCTGAGCGCGGTGCAGCAAGGCGTCGTCGAGGAGCAGGGCTTCCAGTGCGCGTTCTGCATGCCCGGCTTCGTGATGGCCGCGACCGGTTATCTGAAGACGAACCCGAACCCGACGCGGCAGGAGCTCGCGCATGGCGTCTCGGGCAATCTGTGCCGCTGCCAGGACTACGACAAGATTCTCACCGCGCTGATGCGCGGCGCTGAGCTGATGCGAGGCTGACGTCATGAACAAGCTGATTGGCGGAAAGTACACGACGCCGGACCTCGTCGCGAAGGTCACCGGCAAGGCGCGCTACGCCGAGGACTGGCGCGTCGACGGCATGCTCTTCTGCAAGCTGCTGACGAGCCCGATGCCGCACGCGCGGGTGAAGCGGCTCGACACGAGCAAGGCACTCGCGATGCCCGGCGTGAAGGCCATCATCACCGACGACGATCTGCCGAAGCCCGCCGCCGGCGGCACGCTCGGCGAGAACGTGCAGGCTACGGCTCAGGGCGAACGCGGACTGACGATGGAGCCGCTCTATCAGGGCGAGCCGATTCTCGCGCTCGCCGCGACGAGCGAAGCCGAAGCCGCCGAGGCGATCGAGGCCATCGACATCGAGTTCGAGCCGCTTCCGTTCGTCGTCGATCCGATCGAAAGCCTGCGTCCCGACGGCGCGAACGCGCGCGCGCAGGGGAATGTCTGGGTGCGTCCCGCACCTGCACCGGCGCCGGCACGCGGCGCTGCGCCGGAGGGGCGCGGCGGGCGTGGACGCGGCGCGGCTGGCGCGCCTCCGCCGCCGCAGATCCAGGTTCTGAAGTGGACCGATGAAGATTTCAGGAATGCCGGCGACGGGCAGATGCCGCTCGGCAAAGCAACCGACGAGTGGCAGTTCGGCAACGTCGAGGAAGGATTGAAGAAGGCAGACCTCATCCTCGACGAGACGTTCATGACGCAGTCGACGGGCCATCAGCCGCTCGAAACGCGGACCGCGATGGCGTACTGGCAGAACGGCAAGCTCTACTTGCACGGCTCGACGCAGAGCACGGTGCAGACGGTTGCGTCGGTCGCGCGCTGGGTCGGCGTTCCGCCGGCGCAGGTCGTGATGATCAGCGAGTACACCGGCGGCGGATTCGGCAGCAAGATTCCGGGATCGATCTTCATGTGCATCCCGGCGCTGCTCTCGAAGAAAGCCAACGCGCCGGTGATGATGCGCATCACGCGCGAGGAGGAGCACTTCATCGGCCGCGCGCGCCCAGGCATCCTCTCGCGCGTGAAGATCGGCTTCAGAAAAGACGGTCGCATCACCGCGATCGACATGTACACGATCTGCGACAACGGTCCGTACGACGCGCAGGGCGATGCCCGGACCGCGGGGACGACCGTGTCGCTGGCGTATCAACCCGAGGCGATGCGGTGGCGCGGCCTAACGGTGCTGACCAACACACCGCCGAAGGTCTCGCAGCGCGCGCCCGGCGGGATGCAGGGCGTCGGCATCCTCGAACCGATCATCTCGAAGGCCGCGAAGAAGCTCGGCCTCGATCAGGTCGACGTCCGGAGGATCAACGCACCAGCCGGCAAGGCGCCGTTCGGGCCGACGCTGCCCAACGGCAAGCAGGCGTACGTGACGAGCGCGTTCGTGAAGGAGGCGCTCGACAAAGGCCGCGAGCTGTTCAAGTGGGACGAGAAGAAAGCGCTCTACAGCGGCAAGAAGCAGGGGACGAAGGCGCGCGGCCTCGGCGTCGCGGTGAGCCCGTTCGCCGGCGGCTCGATTGGCTTCGACGCGCTGTTCCTCATCAAGCCCGACGGCCGCATCCAGTTTCAGTCGGGCATCGGCAATCACGGCACGCACTCGGCGTTCGACGTCCATCGCGTCGCCGCGGAAATGCTCGACGTGCCATGGGAACAGTGTGACGTGGTTTTCGGGAGCACGGCAAAGAATCTGCCGTGGACCTGCGTCTCGGCCGGCAGTCAAACCGCGCACGCGATGACGCGCGCGGCGCACGCCGCGGCGAAAGATGCAATCAAGAAACTGCAGGAGATCGCCGCGAAGACGCGCGGCGGTAGCCCGGACAGCTACAAGGTGGCCGGCGGAAAAGTCTCCGGTCCCGGCGGCAGCCTGACATTCGCGCAGGCGGCCCAGAAAGCCATCGAGCTCGGCGGCACGTACGACGGCCACGAGGTGCCGGAAGACGTCAACAACTTCACCAAGACCTCGGCGAAGGCGCTCGTTGGCCAGGGACTGATGGCCGTGGCGAAGGACTCGTACCCCCGCGACGGTCAGTCACAGTCCTACGTCGTCGGCTTCGCGGAGGTGGAGGTCGACACGGAAACCGGTGCAGTGAAAGTGATCGACTACGCCGCGGTGGCCGACGTGGGCATCGTGCTCAATCCGCGCAGCCTGAGCGGCCAGATCTTCGGCGGCTCGATGCTCGGTCTCGGCCACGCCCTGACGCAGCGGTGGGCGTACGATCAGCACTACGGCATCGCGCTCGCGCGGCGCTTCCATCACAACCGTCCGCCGACGATCCTCGACGCGCCGATGCATTTCGCCGGCGACGCGGTCGGGGATGCCGATCCGGAAACGCCGACCGGCATTCGCGGCATCGGCGAGCCTCCGGTCGGCGCGGCGTACGGCGCGATCATGAACGCGATCGCCGACGCGGTTGGCGACGAGATCTTCAAGCGCTCTCCGGTGACGGCGGACGTGATCCTCACGTCGCTGGAGAACGGCGGCAAACGGACACACGAAGCTTTGACGGCGCACATCTAGCGCCGCGCTCGCCTGAAAGGCTCGCGCTACCGTGTCACTGTAACGCGACGCCTTTAGCGGAGCGCAATCGCACGTGTAGCGCGAGGCTTTTAGCCGAGCGGAACCGCGAATGAGGAGATAACGACAATGGCCGTGATTCGCGACATCATCCCGGCGTTCGAGCTCTTTCAGCCGGCGAGCATTGACGATGCGGTGCGGCTGATCGACAAGTACCGCGACGACTACTGGGTGCTGGCCGGCGGACTCGACAGCATGGACTGGCTGAAGGATCGGCTGCGCCGCCCGCGCTACGTGATCGATCTCACTCAGATCAACGAGCTCGTCGGGATCAAAGACAGCGGCGGCGGCCTCGAGATCGGCGCGATGACGCCGCTCACGCAGGTCGTCCACCATCCGGTCGTCCGCGACAAGTTCGGGCTGCTCGCCGAAGCGGCGGAGCTGGTCGCCTCGCCGCAGATTCGCAATCAGGGAACGATTGGCGGCAACGTGTCGCAGGACACGCGCTGCTGGTACTACCGCGGCGGGTGGACCTGCTATCGCGCGGGCGGCAACATCTGCTATGCCGACACGCCGACGGCGATCAACCGCGAGCACGCCATTCTCGACGCGGATCGGTGCGTGGCGGTGAGCCCGTCGGACACGGCGCCGGCGCTGGTGGCGCTCGAGGCGCAGATGGTGATCCGCAGTTCGCGCGGCGAGCGCGTCGTCGCCGCCGAGCAATACTTCGTCGGGCCGGGCATCGACATCACGCGGATGACGACGCTGCAGCCGGGCGAGCTGCTGACGTCGATTCGGATTCCGGCGACGTGGGCGGGCGCGCAGTTCTACTTCGAGAAGGTGCGCGACCGGCAGGTGTGGGACTTCCCGCTGGTGAACGTGGCGTCGGCGATCAAGTTCTCGAACGGGAAGGTCGACGCGGCGCGCATCGTCGTGGGCGCGGTGGCGGCGACGCCGAAGCGGCTGGCGAACGTGGAAGCGGCCATTGTCGGGAAGGCGCGCGACGAAGCGACGGCGGACATGGCGGGTCGAATGGCGGTCGAGGGGGCGGTCACGCTGCGCTACAACGGCTACAAAGTGCCGCTGATGCGCAACCTGGTCAAACGAGCGATCCGAGGGTCGGAGGGTGGCACATGGACCTCTTAACGTGGGGACGCAGTCCGTGGGGTGAGTGGGTACTCACCCATGTTTCGTGGAATCTCTTCTGGGCGTCGCTGTACGCGGGGATTCTGTTCTTCCTCGCGCACGCGAGCTACATGCTCTTCTCGGCGCACCGCAAACGACCCTCCGCGGAGACGGATCGGCTCGAGGCGGCGCGCAAGGATCTGCCCGAGAAGATCGAGCGGCACAACCTGACGGCGCGCCTCTTCCACTGGGTGATGGCCGCGTCGATGTTCGTGCTCCTCTTCACCGCGTTCCTGCCGATCGCGGGCGTCAGGTTTCCGTGGGTGCAGTGGCACTGGATGGCGGGCCTCGTTCTGATTGCCGCCATCGCCTTCCACATCATCCATGCGTCCTTCTTCCTCGACTTCTGGTCGATCTGGGTCGGCCCGAAGGACATCCCCGAGTTCAAAGCCGAAATTCTCCGCGAGTTCGGACACGACGTCCCCGGACCGAAGTCCGGCAAGTATCCGCTCGGCAACCGGCTATATCACCTCGCGATCGTCATCACCGGCCTCGCGGTGTCGATCAGCGGCGCGTTCATGCTCGTGCGGGTGCGGACGCCGTTGTTCGTCCGCAATCCGTACTTGTTGCGCGATTTCACCTGGGGCGTGACCTACGTGACGCACGGCCTGGCCGGCACCGGCCTCGTCGGCCTGGTGATCGCGCACGTGTACTTCGCGGTGCGGCCGGACAAGTGGTGGATCACGAAGTCGATGATCCTCGGCTGGATTACGCGGCGTCAGTACCTCGAGCATCACGAGCCGAGCCGCTGGGTGGTCGGTCGCCAGTCGTCGTCGCCCGCGGCAAAGCCGGCCGGCCAGGCGTGAGCGATTCGTCGGGGGGCGCGACCTCGGGTCAGCACAGCGCGCGCGAACAGATCAAGGCGCGCTCGAACACGATCGAGGAGGCGTACGAGTTCTTCCTGGCGTACGCCTCCCAGGGCCTTCCTTCAGACGTCAACACCAGCCACCCCATTCGCGATCATCTGCGGCGCGTCGACGAAGCGCTGACCGGCATCGGCGACTTCATGATGGAGTCCGCCAGGCGCCTCGGCGTTCAGAACGACGCGCCCTATCGCGCCTTCCTGGACGTCCTCGACCGCGACGCGCGCGATGCGCAGGCCGCGCTGCGGCTCGTGCTCGCGCAGCCGGCGATTGGATCGCAGATGATCGACAACCTCAACGCGTCGATCCATCTCCGGGCGCTGCTCACGGATCTCTTTTTGATTGATGAGATTCTGACTATTTCAGGCGAATAGCGCGACCTGCCCGCCGGTGTGCCAGAACAGGATCGTCTGCCCTTCGACGAATCGCTGCTGGCGCACGTACGCGATCAGACCGGCCATCGCTTTTGCCGTGTAGGTTGGATCGAGGAAGAGCGCTTCGGTGCGCGCGGCGAGCTCGATCGCCTCGCGCGACGCGGCGGTCGAGATTCCGTAGCCCTCGCCGACGAATCGATCGTCGACCTCGATCGCGGTGCCGCGACCGAGATCGGCAGGATCGAGGCGCAGCAAGTCGGCGACGCCGCTGACGATCGCGCGGATGTCGCCGTGCAGCGATGCCGTCGGCGCATCGGCGCTCACGCCGACGACGCGTGTCGGCAGGCCGAGCAGCCGACATCCGGCGATGAGACCCGCCTGCGTGCCTCCGGACGATGACGAATGGACGATGACGTCGGGCGGCGGCATCTCATCGACGAGCTCGAGCATCGCCATGACGAATGCGAGCGCGCCGAGCGGCATCGACGCGCCGATCGGGATCGTGTACGGATGCCGACCGCCGGCGCGCAGCTGTTCGGCCAGCTCGTTCATCTTCGGCGCCCGCTCCTCGCGCGAGCCGACGTAGACGACCTCGGCGCCGAGCAGCGCGTCCAGCAGCGCGTTCGCCGTCGGCGCGGCCGGCGGCTCGCCGTTGGCCACGAGCACCGCGCGCATTCCCAGCTTCGCCGCGGCGGCGGCCGTCGCGCGCGCGTGATTCGATTGCACCCCTCCGGCGGTGATGAGCGTATCGGCGCCTTCCGCCTTCGCGTGCGCGGCGACGAACGCGAGCTTCCGCACCTTGTTCCCACCGAAGCCGAACGGGATCGCATCGTCTCGCTTCACGAGCAGACGTGGACCGCCCCCGAGCACGGCCGACAATCGCGGCAGCGGCTCGACGAGCGTTGACCGGGACACGAAGGGCAGCGACGGAAAAGGTGCGAGCGCGGATCGCAGCTCGGCGGAGGTCAACGGTGGCGCATTGTATACTCGCTTCCCCGAACCCAATGGACCTCCTCACGGCACTTCGATCAGGCGCGTCCGTGTTCGCTGCCGAGCTGCGGCCGCCGCGCGCGGAGCTCGCAGCGACTGAAGGGATCGATGCGTGGATCGATACGTATCACGCGGTCCGCCGGCTGACGCGGCAGGGCACGTTCGTCTTCCTCACCGACAACGCCGTCGGCGCGCAGGAGGAGGACAACCTGCGACACCTGGTCACCAATCTCGGACACGACGTGCCGCGCGAGCGGATCGTTCCTTTTCTGACCTCGAAGCACACGCTCGACTACTGTCTCTCGTACGCCGAACGCGCGCAGCAGCACGGATTCTCGGCGCTCGTCGTCCTCGGCGGCGACAAATCGGTTGGCATTCCGCGCTGCGTGGGGCATGCCTGGCAGCTGCGCCAGATGCTGCGGCAGCGCAGTCACACGATCGCGCTCGGCGGCTGGGCGAACCCGCACGCCGATCCGGAGCGACAGATCGATTTCCTCGTCGATCCGGGCTTCAACGCGGAGTTCTATCTCACGCAGGTCGTCAGCCACTTCGACACGGACAAAGTCTCGCGTTTTCTGAGAGCGGCTGAACGGCGAGGCGTCACGCTTCCAGGGCTCTTCGGCGTGTTCTACTATCGCAGCGCGAATCGGCGGACGCTCGACGCGCTTCGCGAATTCCTGCCCGTGCCTGCCGAAGAGCTGGCGCGGGAGTTTGCGTCTGGAGCGACCGCTGAAGATGTCTGCGCGCGCACGATCCGCACGCTGGTGGACGCCGGCGCGCGGCATTTCTATATAAGCAACCTCCCCGTCGCCCGCGCGCAGCAGGTACTCGCGAACATCCTCGAAAAAGTGGGTGTGACGGCATGAGAAGTCTCATCGCGTTGTTCTTGACCGCCGCTCTCCAGACCCAGCAACAGACTCCACTTCAGCGTCTGCAGGCTTCGATCGAGCGGACGACGAAGAGCATCAACGCCACGTGGGGAATCTACGTCAAGTCGCTCGAGACGAGCGAAGAGATCGCGCTCGACGCCGACCGTCAGATGGAGACGATGAGCACCATCAAGATTCCGCTGATGGTGGAAGCCTTCGAGCAGATGAAGGCCGGGAAGTTCAGGCTGACCGACAAGTACACGTTCGCGCAAGCGGACTCGCAGCCCGGCACGGGCATCATCCAGCGGCTCGATCCCGGCGCCGCGCTCACGGTGAAGGACCTCATCACGCTGATGGTCATCGTCTCGGACAACACGGCAACCGAGGTGCTCTATCGGATGGTCGGCGGCATCGACGCGGTCAACCGGCGGATGGACGCGATGGGCCTGAAGAGCACGCGCGCGATGAGCCTGCCGACGACGTGGTTCGCGGCGCTGCGCGCCGCGCCGAGCTCCGAGCAGCTCTATCGGGAGGGGAAGCATCCGTTCGGTCTCTCGACGCCTCGCGAGATGGGCCGGCTGCTGGAGATGATGGAGCGCGGCACGCTCGTCGACAAGGCGTCATCGGACCTCATGCTGCAGATCATGCGCGGACAGCTCTATCGGACGCGCATCCCCCGCTACGTGACCGGTTATCGCGTCCCGCACAAGACCGGCGACTTCCTTCCGTTCGTCGGCGACGACGTCGGGATGCTCGAAGCCGACGGCCGGACGATCGTCGTCAGTATCTTCACGGGGAATCATTTCGGATCAGGCGAGGCGCTCGAGAACGCCATCGGCCTCGTCGCGAAGGAGGTTGCGGATTACTATGCGTATCGTCATTGACCCTGACCCTGCTACTCTGTAGACATGGCTGCGTACCTCGACGGCGTCCCGCTCTCCGGCATCATCCGCATCCGCGATCTGATGTTCACGGTCAAGGATCCATTTCGTCTGGATCAGGGCGACATCAGCTTCGATGCGCCCGACACGGTGAAGTCGGCGATGACGCGCGCGATCGCCGAGAACAAGACGCACTACGTGCCGACGACCGGCGTGCCGCGCCTTCGCGAGCTGATTGCGGCCAAGCTGCGCGACAAGAACCGCATTCCGGTGACCGACCCGGACGACGTGCTCGTCACGACCGGCGGCATTCAAGGGCTGTACGTCGTCTGCCAGGCGATCCTCGAGCCGGCTGACGAGGTGCTCGTGCCCGATCCGGAGTGGCCGCCGGCGGCGGGTCATGTGCTGCTCGCGAAAGCGGTTCCGGTCGCGTGTCCGCTCTACGAGTCGAACGGGTGGCGATACGACCTCGACGAGCTCGAATCGAAGATCACCGCGAGGACGCGCGTGCTGTACCTGAACACGCCGCAGAATCCGACGGGCGGGGTGCTGACGCGAAGCGACGTCGAGCGGCTGGCCGAAATCGCGCGCGAGCACAACCTGTGGGTGATCTCGGACGAATCGTACGAGGATGTCATCTTCGACGGCGAGCACGTCAGCATCGCGTCGCTGCCGGGGATGTACGAGAGGACGATTCCGCTCTATACGTTCAGCAAGTCGTACGCGATGACGGGGCTGCGTCTCGGGTACGTCGCGATTCGCGACGCGGCAATCCGCGATCGCGCGAAGAAAGCGCTCTTCTACACCGCGAGCAACATTTCATCGGTCGTGCAGTACGGAGGCATAGGCGCGCTCGAAGGATCGCAGGAATGCATCGAGCAGTTCCGCACCGAGCTGCGCGCGCGGCGCGATCTCTTCTATCGCGGAATCCGCGAATATGCCGGCGAGGTCTTCTCGGGTGAGCCGCCTGCCGGCGCCTTCTACGCATTCCTCCGCATCCGCGCGCAGGCCGGCGACCAATCGAGCTCGTGGCGCACGGCCGAGCATCTAATCAAGAACGGACGAATCGGCTGCGTGCCGGGCGTCGACTTCGGCGCGCATGGCGAAGGATATCTGCGCTTCTGCTTTGCGCGCGAGCGACGCGAGCTGACCGGCGCGCTCGAATCGATGAAAACGCTGTTCGGCGTCCGCGTATGAAACGTCGCTGAGGGCACAAAGGACACGAAGAAGCCGCGTCGGCGCGCCGGTTGCACGTACGGCACGCATGAGATCGGCAGCAAACGTCAACGGTCATCCAATCCATCCGATGCTGGTCGCCTTTCCGGCAGCCTACCTCTTCGGCAGCGCATGCGTCGACCTGTTCGCGCGGGCGACCGGACGGCGGCGCTGGTTCCGGACGGCGTCGCACCTGAACGCGCTCGGCATCGCGTCGGCGCTCGCGGCCGCCATTCCGGGCCTGATCGACTACATGTTCGTCGTCCCGCCGAAAAGCTCGGCGAAGAACCGGGCGACCGACCACATGTTCGCGAACCTGTCTGCGCTCGCCATGTTTGCGCTCGCGCGCGTCGGGCGGCGCGAAGAGGATCAGCCTGCCGCACCGTGGGCGATGGCCGCCGAAGTCGCCGGTGTCGGACTGCTGACGACCGGCGGCTGGCTCGGCGGCACGCTCGTGTACCGCAATCAGATCGGCGTCGACCATCGCTATGCAAACGCCGGCAAATGGCGTGTCGAAGCGATCGCTGCGCCGGCGACGACGATCGACGCAGCCGCGGTTGGTGAGCTCGACGTCAACCAGATGAAGCTCGTGCGAGCCGGCAGCAAACGCATCGTGCTCGCGCGGACCGAACGCGGTCACGTCGCGTTCGACGACCGCTGCACGCACAAGGGCGGTCCGCTATCGGACGGGACGCTCGCGTGCGGCGTGGTGCAGTGCCCGTGGCACGGTTCGCAGTTCGGCGTCGCGAGCGGCGCCGTCGAGCAGGGTCCTGCGAAAGACGGGATTGAGACGTATCGCGTCGAGGAATGTGACGGACGCGTCTACATCACGCTCGGGTAGGGGCGGACCGGCGTGTCCGCCCCGGGCCGGCAACGCGGGTCGCCGTGGGGCCGACACGTTGGTCGGCCCCTACTTGATGTGGCGTCCTCCGTCGATGCGGATCGTTTCTCCGGTGATGAAATCGCTGTCGAGGAGCGCGATCACGCATTTGGCGATCTCGATCTCGCCGCCCCATCGACCCAGCGGCGTCGCGTCTTCGACCGCCTTCAGTTCATCGCCGGTGGTTCCGGGCGGCGCGAGGATGGGTCCCGGCGCGATGGCGTTGACGAGAATGTTGTCGGACGCGAGCTCCAGCGCGAGCGCCTCGGTCAGCGCGATGACGCCGGTCTTCGCCACGTAGTACGGCACGTAGCCGACGTATCGCGGCCGGCCGCTCTTCGCGATCCAGTCGCTGAAGTTGACGATGCGGCCGCCGCCCTGGCGGCGCATGTGCGGCGCCGCGGCGTGCGCGCAGAGGAATGCTGCGCGCAGATCGACGTCGATCACGGCGTTCCAGTCGGCCGCGGTGACCTCGGCGAACGGCCGCTGCACGTATACGGACGCCATGTTGATCAGGATGTCGAGACGCCCGAGCGCCTCGACCGCTGATTCGACCAGCGCGGCGCACGCCCCGGGATCGGCGAGGTTGGTCTGAAAGATCTCCGCGCGACGGCCCGCCGATCGAACCTGTCCGGCCGCCTGCTCCGCTTCCGATTTCGATCGCGCGTAGGAGAACGCAACGTCGACGCCGCGTCCGGCGAGCTCGCGCGCGACGACCGCACCGATGCGCTTGCCGCCGGTGATCAGAGCAACTTTGTTCGAGAGATCCACGATGGTCGAGTGGGTCGCGTAGGTCTGGTGGGTCGGGTGAGTCGCGTAGTACGTGACCTACCTGACAAGAGCGTCAGTAAGTAAACGTACCGAAGAACGCCGACCGCTTGTTCGGGTCGCTCCACTTCGTGCCGAGTGACGAACCGGTGAAGAGATGCTGATCGGCGACGCCGACCGTCGCGCCCTCGACGGCGGCGAGCGGATGGAACCACAGCTGCGCGCCGCAGCTCGGGTCGTGCGTGAGGTGTTTGTTGACTTCGAGCGACACCTGACCCGCGCTCACCTGAATCTCGCTGCCGCGATCGGCGAACTGAATCGGCGCCGGCGTCACCTGAACGATCGTGCCGACGATCCCGTTCGACAGCTCGTTGGCCATCGCCACCAGCGCGAGCTGCTGGGCGGCGTTGGCGCGGTCGTCGACGAACAGCGCCGACTTGACCGACGGCTTCTCGCCGCCCATCTCCGTCATGCCGAGATTGCGATCGCCCGAGACCGCGGCGACGACCGACAGGCCGTCGATTGACACGCCGTTGAAGCTGCCGCGATCCACTTTCCACGCGAGGACCGCCTGCTTCCCCATCGTCTCGGCTTCGCTGTTCATGATGCAGCCGCCGGTGAAGACTTCGGCGGTGCGCGCTTCGACATACGCGCCGCTTACCGAGCGATGTCCACCGGGGCCGCCGGCAGCGAGCGGAGAGGCGGACAGGCCGAGGAGCGCCGCGGCAACAACTGCTCGTTTCATAACAAGACCCTCGCAGTAGGATTATAGCCCTCTATGGCCGATACGATTGGGTTCATCGGGCTCGGCGTCATGGGCAAACCCATGGCGAAAAACCTCATCAAAGGCGGGCACTCCCTCGTCGTGTACAACCGCAGCCGAGGCGCCGTCGACGAGGTCGTCGGGGCGGGCGCAAAGGCCGCGACGTCGCCCGCCGATGTCGCGCGCCAGGCAACCATCATCATCACGATGGTGCCGGATACGCCCGACGTCGAGCTCGTGATTACCGGGGCGGACGGCGTGCTGTCGACGGTGCAGCGCGGTGCGATTGTGATCGACATGAGCAGCATCTCGCCGGTCGCGACCCAACGGCTCGCGAAAATGGTCGCCGAGAAAGGCGCGACGATGCTCGACGCGCCGGTGAGCGGCGGCGAAATCGGGGCGATCAACGCCTCGCTGTCGATCATGGCCGGCGGCGACCAGGCGGCGTTCGAGCGTGCGCGTCCCGTGCTCGAGGCCATGGGCAACAAAGAGCGCATCGTGCTGATCGGGCCGTCGGGCGCGGGACAGGTGTGCAAGATCTGCAATCAGATTGCGATTGGCGGCGCGCTGGCCGGCGTCAGCGAAGCGTTCGCGCTCGCGAGAAAGAGCGGGGTGGACGCGGGCCGCGTGCGCCAGGCGCTGCTCGGCGGCTTCGCGGCGAGCCGCGTGCTCGAAGTCCACGGCGAGCGGATGCTCAACGACGACTACAAGCCCGGATTCCGCACGAAGCTCTATCAGAAGGATCTGCGGCTGGCCAACGAAGCGGCGGCCGCGAACGGCGTCGCGATGCCGGGGACGGCGATCGTGACGCAGTTGGTGAATGCGCTGGTCGCGTCGGGTGGAGCGGATCTGGATTACTCGGCGATTGGAACGGTGCTGTTCAAGTTGACGGGTGTGTAGAAGGCGAGAGGCCGCCCTCGTGCGCGACCTGAACGAGTCCAATGCTGTGACGTTCTGTTCAATGTCTGCAGCATTCCCGATCGCCGCTGCACATGTCGGGACGCACCGGCTTTCCATCAGGTCCGAACCCGCGCTGCGTCTCGACGCACCAATACGCGGTCGCATCGTATGGATCGTAGAAGTTCAGCTCCTCGGGGTACGGGCCCGACGTGACATACATTCCTTTGTGACGGATGTTGAGGCAGTGCACGCCGGACGTCAGTTTTGAAGACGTGAGATGGTCCATATAGCTCTTATTCTTTAGACAGTCTTCAATCCCGCCGCGCGCATGATCGCGCGCTTCACCGCGGTCTTCGCCATCTGCACTTTGTACGCGTTGCCGCTCATCGGCTTCGCTTCGCTGACGGCGGCTTCGGCCGCGAGCATGGCCGTGTCTTCGTTGAGCGGTTTGCCTGCGAGCGCGGCCTCGGCGGGTTTCGATCGCCACGGCACCGGCGCGACGGCGCCGAGCACGACGCGGGCCGACCCAATCCGGTTACCGTTCATCGTCAGCACGACCGTCGTGAACGCGAGCGGCCAGTCGTGCGACGCCTTGTAGCGAACTTCGTAATGCCCGCTCCTGACGTTCCCCGGCGCCGGCAGAATGACGTGCGTGAGGATTTCTTCGTCCTCGAGGACGTTCTCCTTCAGCACGCTCGCGAGCGTCGGCATCGTGAAGAAGTCCGATGCGGCAATCTCGCGGTCGCCCTTCGGGCCGAGCACGCGGAACCTCGCGCCGTACGCGGCAAAGGGGACGGCAAGGCTCGACGGATGCACGATGTGGCTGGGGCCGTCGTTGCCGAAGATCGCGTGGTACTGGTTCTCGCCGTCGACGGCGAAGCAGCGCGAGCCGCCCTTCTTGTAGCAGACGAACTCTTCGTTTCGATAGTACCAGCACCGCGGGCGCTGATTGATATTGCCGCCAACGGTCGCCTGATGCCGGATCTGCGGCGTGCCGATCTCGATCGCCGCGGCGTTGAGCGCCGGATACATGCGCGCGACCTGCTGGTTCTCGTACAAGTCGATGATCTTCACCGCCGCGCCGATCTTCAGGCCGCCCTCGGGCGTCGACGTGACCGTCGTGTCGAGGGCGTTCTTCACGTTGACGATGCGATCCGGCGAGTCGATGTAATCCTTCATCCGCGCGAGCAGATCCTGGCCGCCGGCCAGCGGCAGCGCGATGCCGTCGGTCTTCAGCGCCGCGACCACCTCGCGCTCGTTCGTGGCATTCACGTAAGCAAAAGCCTTCAATTCGTTCCTCCCGCTCGCTGCTGCTCGATCGCCGCCAGCACTTTATGCGGATGCAGCGGCAGACTCCGAATCGTGGCGCCGGTCGCGTTGCGTACGGCATTCGCGATTGCCGACGCGGTCGACACGGTCGGCGGCTCGCCGATGCCGATCACGCCTCGCTCGGGCATGTCGTTCAACACGACGTCGATCTGCGGCACGTCGGACATCCCGGCCAGCAGGTAGAACTCCATGTTCGGATTCACCATCTGACCGGTCACGCGGTCGAGGAGGCGGTCCTCGTACAGCGCAAAGTTGATGGCCGCGATGACGCCGCCGTACACCTGGCTCTCCGCGGTCAGCCGGTCGACGATGAGGCCGCAGTCCTGCATCGCGAGGATGCGCTTGATGCGGACGATGCCCGTCTCGATATCGACGGTCACTTCGGAGAACTGCACGCCGCTCGTGCCGGCGCCGGAGAGGCCGTCCTGCCACTTCCCGTCGACCGAAATCGGCTCGGTGCCGAGCAGCTTGCAGGCGTCCTTCCACGCCACGCTCTTCGAGGCGTCGGTCGCGCCGCGAATGCGGCCGCCTTCTGCGACGAGATCGTCAGGCTGAACGCCGACGGTCGGCGCGACCTTCGCGAACAGCTGATTGAGCGCGTCGGTGCAGGTCACGCGGATCGCCGGCGACACCGACGCCGCGGTCGTGCTGCCGCCGGATCCGCCGCTGAACGGATATTGCGTATCGCCGATCTCGGTCGTGATGGCGTTCATCGGCACACCGAGCGTTTCGGCGGCGACGATCGTGACGATCGTGCGCGTGCCGGTGCCGAGGTCCTGCGTGCCGCATTTGACCACGACGCTGCCGTCGGGGTTGATGTCGACGTGCGCCGTCGATCCGCGTCCGGCGCCGCCCCACAGATGCGCCGATACGCCCATGCCGGTCTTGATCGGACCCGGCGTCGGATCGCCGGTCGGATGACGCTTCTCCCACCCGAAGCGCCGCGCGCCTTCCTGAAAGTATTTGATCCACTGCGCGTTCGGCGCGATGGGCGGCGCGTTCCTGATGCGGAACTCGACCGGGTCGATCTTCACGCGATCGGCGAGCTCGTCCATCAGGATCTCGGTGAGGAAGCATCCCTGTGGATGTCCCGGCGCGCGCATCGCGCGCTGCTGGCCCGCGTTGATGTACACGTCGGTGTGGACGCGCTTCCGATTCGGAAACTGATAGAGGTACGGCAGCGGGAAATTCGATCCGGCGCCCGCGCCGCCGGTGCCCCAGCTCCGTCCGTCGAACGCCGTCAGCTTCCCGTCGGCCGACACGCCGGCGCGGATGTGCGCGAACGCGGACGGACGGTTACCGGTGTCGAGATGCTCCTCCTTGCGATCGAGCATCAGCTTCACCGGCGCGTTGGCGAGCTTCGCGAGCTTCGCGCAGATGATCCCTTGCGAGTCGGGCGCGAACTTGCTGCCGAAGCCGCCACCCATGTACTGCGTGATCACGCGCACGTTCGCCTGCGGGATGCCGAGCGCCTGGGCGAAACCCTGCGCGCACTGGTGCACGCCCTGAGTCGAGACCCACGCCGTGAGCTTGTCGCCGTCCCACTCGCATACCGTGCCGTGCGTTTCGAGGCACACGTGCGTGATGACGTGCGTCGAATACGTTTGCTCGACGACGTGCGCCGCGTCGTTGAATCCCGTTTCGAGGTTGCCCGTCTCCTGGCGGACGCCCGGACGCGTGTTCTCCTGCGTCGTGCTCCACTTCGGCGCCGCCGCGTCCATGGCCTGCGCTTCGATCGACACGTGCGGCAGCGGTTCCCACCTTACGCGCACGAGCCGCGCGGCGTCGCGCGCGCGCTCTTCCGTGTCGGCCGCAACCGCCGCGACCGGATCGCCCTGGTAATGAACTTCGTCGCCGGGATTTCTGTACGCGACGACCGCTTTCACGCCGGGCGCCGTCTGCGCCGCGGCGAGATCGATCGACGTGACGCGCGCGTGCGGATACGGCGAGCGCACGATCCTGCCGTAGATCATCCCCGGCCGGTTGATGTCGTAGGTGTACCGCGCGCGGCCGGCGACTTTATCGGGGCCGTCGAGGCGCAGGACTCTCGTCGAAAGGAGTGTCGGTTTTTCGGGCCACGTGTACTTAGCCACGCGCCACCCCCATGTCACCCCAACGCGCCTGGCGCGTTGGGGGCCCCGCCACGGTCTTTGCTTTCATCGCGGCTTCCATGATTCGCACGAACGTCCCGCAGCGGCAGATGTTGCCGTCGAGCTCGCGGCGCGCCTGCTCCGGCGTCGCGTTCGGATATTTTTCGAGGAGGGCTACCGTCGCGACGACGAAGCCGGGCGTGCAGAAGCCGCACATGAGCGCGTCGACGTCGCAGAAGGCCTGCTGCACCGGATGCAAAGTGTTGGCGCCGGCGAGGCCCTCGACGGTCCGAATCTGTTTCCCCTGCACGTCGATCGCGAGCGTCGAACACGAGTAGGCCGTCCGGCCGTCGACGATCATCGTGCAGGCGCCGCACGATCCGCGGTCGCACACCCGCTTGTTGCCGGTCAGATCGGCGCGGTTGCGGAGCGCGTCGAGCAGCGTGACGCGCGGCTCGATCCGAAGCTCCAGGCGTTTGCCGTTCACCGTCAGCGACACCGGCACGTCGCCGGGTCCGATGACCCGCGGTCCGGCCTGCGCCTCGACGTCGGTGACCCCGGCGGAGGTCACCGCCGTCGCGAGACCGCCCACGCCGGCCGACTTCAGAAAGTCGCGTCGACTGACACCAAAGCGATCTTCTTTGTCAGACATGTCGGCAATAATACCGCCAGGAGGCCGACAATGCAGGCTCGACGCGAGTTTCTAAGACGTGTGATCCCAGCGAGCGCGATGGGTCTGGCTGCGCTGAAATCGGACTGGCTCGGGCGCGTCGCGTCGGCGACGGCGGCCGTCGCCGACCGCTCGGCGGCCGAAGTCGCGGCCGACGAGACCTACTGGCGCGACATTCAGCAGGCGTTCACGCTCGACCGCACGATCATCAATCTCAACAATGGCTACACCTGTCCGAGCCCGCGCGTCGTGCACGAGGCGCTGAAGCGATACCTCGACATGTCGAACCAGGCGCCCATTCATTACATGTGGAACATGCTCGAGCCGAACGTGGAGACGGTGCGCCGCAACCTCGCGGCCGAAGCCGGATGCGACGCCGAGGAGCTCGCCATCACGCGCAATGCGAGCGAGGCATTGCAGATCGCGCAGCTCGGCCTCGATCTGCAGCCGGGCGACGAGGTGATCACGACGAACCAGGATTACGGCCGCATGCTCGACACGTGGGAGCAGCGCGTGCGGCGCGACAGGATCACGCTGACGAAGATCTCGTTCCCGGTGCCGACGAAGAACTTGTCGGAGCTGACTTCGCGATTCGAGAAGGCGATCACGCCGAAGACGCGCGTCATTCACCTGTGCCACGTGACGAACCTCACGGGCCAGCTGTTTCCCGTGCGCGAGATCGCGCGGATGGCGCGCGGCCGCGCCATTCAGACGATCGTCGACGGCGCGCACGCGTTCGCGCATTTCCCGTTCAAGCTGCGCGATCTCGAGTGCGACTACTACGGCACGTCGCTGCACAAGTGGCTGCTCGCGCCGGTCGGCACCGGGTTCTTGTACGTGCGCCGCGAGAATATCGAGAAGCTGTGGCCGCTGACGCCGCCGCCGGCCGCGAAGATGAAGGACATCCGGAAGTTCGAAGAGATCGGGACGCATCCGGCGGCAAACCACAACGCGATCGCCGAAGCGCTCGCGTTTCATCAGGCGATTGGGATCGACCGGAAGGCCGCGCGGCTGCGCTACCTGAGCGATCGCTGGACATCGCGCCTCGAAAAGCTGCCGCGCGTGAAGATCCTCAGCAGCCGGGAGCCGAACCAGTCGTGGGGCCTCGCGAACATCGGCCTCGACGGCGTCGACGTGTCGAAGGCCTACGATTTCCTGTGGAGCAAGTACCGGATCATCACCGCCCCGATCAAGCACGCCGAGTATCAGGGCCTGCGTGTCACGCCGAACATCTACACGACGCTCGAGGAGATCGACACGTTCTCGACGGCGATTGAGGATCTGTTGAAGAATCCGCCGGCGAGCACGAATCCGTAGCAGGCGTATAAAAAACGCAGAGATCGCAGAGAAAATCAGTCTTTGCGTTCTCTGCGTTTTTCGTTCGGTCCCTACCTCTTTTCCACGTACGAAATCCGATACACGCTGATCTCTGAGCGTTCCCCGTTGCGCACGACCGGCGTGCGCGATAACACCGTCAGCTCCGGTCGTGCATCCAGCTGAGCGACGAGCTCGTTGTATCGCGGCAGGATGAGGCGTTCGCCGTGCAGCAGCAGGTAGCGCGCGCCGTGCGATTTGATCGCGTGGATCGAGGCGTTGTCGGGGATGCTGTCCACCGCGTTCGCGAGAAACACGTACGCCGGCGGAAAGAATCCGCTGTAACCGTTGACGAGGTGCTGCCAGTGGAACGTCGAGAAGTACATGTAGGTCGGGTCGTCCTTCGACGACAGCGGGAACTCGAAGAGCGTGGTGGTGGGGCTGTCGCCTTTGTCGCGGACGACATCGCCGTAAGCCGCGGGCGGCGTCAGCGGCATGGCGATCATGCGGATCGGACGTGATGCGTACTCCGCGACGATCAGCGCGCCTATCGCCGTCACGACGATTCGCCGCGCCGCCGGCGATCGGACCATCGCTGCCAGGTGCGCGACGCCATATCCCGCCAGCACGGCCAGCGACAAGCCGACGATGATCCCGTTGCGCGCGGGGATGCGCAGCGCGCGAAACGGAACGAAGTACTCGTACAGCCACGGGTACGTGAGGCCGTGGTATCCGAGCGAAATGTCGAACGCGATCAACAGTCCCAACGCGTACGCGATCTTCGCCGCGGCATCAGTCGCTGGATTGTCCGCAGTCCGCGACGTCTCTGTCGTACCCGACCTATCTGTCCGGCCCGACCCGCTTCGCGGCCACAGTCCCACAACCGCCAGCGCGACCGCGACGAAGCCCGGAAACAGCCGCCGCTCCTGCTCGGCGAAGTGTCCGAGCGCTTTTCCGTACAGCGCGTTCTCCGGCGGCGGACCGAGGTAGTCGAGCGGCGTCGCGCTGCCGTTGACGACCTCGTCGCGTCCGCGCTCGCCGACCACCTTGCGCGCGCCGAGGTAGGCCATGCCGACCGGGACCGCCGCGACGAGAACGATCGCGATCGCAACGACGATAGCCACCGCAATATGGCCATCGCGCGTCCTTTGGGCGGCGCCGCGCGCATGTCCGATCAGCAGCGTCGCCGACACCACGGCGAGATACGGAATCATCAGGAGCCCGTAGTACACGCACGACAGCAGCTGGCCTGCGGAGAACACGCCGAATGCCGCGCCGTCCCGCACTCGCCCCCGCGCCAGCAGCCGGTGAAACGCCCAGAGCGCGAACGGCAGACACTGCGTCTGCTGCAGCTGCATGTGCGCGTAATGATCGATTCGAAACGGGAGGAATGCGAAGACGATTCCGGCGACCAGCGCCGGACCGATCCATCCGGTCAGCATGCGAACGAGCAAGGCGACGCCAACGCCCGACACGATGAATCCGGAAAGCAGAACGATGTTGTACACGAGCAGCGGACCGACACCGAGCCATCGCAGAGGCGCCATGACGACGGCCGGCAGCAGCAGCGTTTCGGAAAATGCGAGCGTGCGGCGCTCGGGATAAAAGGTGTTGGCGTCGAAGAGCCGCGCCGGCGCGCGCGGCAGCTGGTGCGCCACCCACGCGAGCGTCCACGCGTTCAGCAGCGGATCGCCGTCGTCGTGCACGCCGTCCCGCAGATGGAGCACCTGCGGATACGTCATCAGACACGTCAGCGAGAGGTACAACAGAAACGCAGTGACGAGAAACCGGCGGGTGCTCACGTCCCGCGGTGCGCGCCCTGCAGCATCTCGATCAGTTCCTCGAGCTCGTCGATGGTCTTCGTCGCCGCGTAGATGATCGCGCGCCGCTCCTGGAGCGTCGGCACGGACCAGTCCTCGTTCTCCAGGCGGACCCGTCCCGCAGCATCGACCTCGATCACCACCGCATCCATCGGCTCGACGTACAAACGCAAGGTTCAGATTCCCGCTGCGGCTGACGCCCGCGGCGCATCGTCCACGCCGAGCACGACGAGCGCGACGGGTCCGGCGTCCGGTGCGCCGCTGTATGCGTACTCGACGTTGACGTTCGCGTCGGCGACGAGGCGCAGCGCCGGCGCGAGCGCGCCGGGCGCGTTCGGCACGCTCGTCACGATGACGTCGCGCTCGGTCACCTGATGATGATGGTCGCGCAGCGTGGCCGCGCCGTGGACGTGGTTGTCGACGACCATACGCAGCTGGCCGCTCGACTCGAGCATCATCGCGACGATGTTCACGCGTTCATTGGAAAGAAGGCGGCAGACGCCCGCCAGCGCGCCCGGACTGTTGGGCAAGCGCAAGGAGAGCTCGGTGCGAAGCATGGCGGGAGAGAGTATCAGAGATCGACCGCCGGCAGACACGGAGCAGACAGAGGACACAGAGACGATCAGCCACAAAGACACAGAGATTCTTTTGTTCAAAGAAAAGCTCTGCGTCCCAGTGGCTAATTTGTGTCGGCGTCTCCCGCCGCTCGGTGTCTCCAAAAAACAAAAACCCCGCGGGAACTCGATCATTAGACCGTTGTGGCATGACGGTCCGCAGTGAATTCCCGCGGGGTGCGGGGCAGCTGGGTCGCAGCTGGCGTGTGTTACGCGAGAATCTTGATGACCACGCGGCGGTTCTGCGCGCGGCCCTCCTTCGTCTTGTTCGGCGCGACCGGCTTCTCCTCGCCGTAGCTGATCACGTTCATCTTGTGCAGCGGGATCTGATACTGCTCGTAGAGATACCGCTCGACGGCCTGCGCGCGCTCCAGACCGATCTTCTCGTTGACCACCTTGTCGCCGACGTTGTCGGTGTGCCCTTCGATCTCGATCCAGACGTTCTTCGGATCCTGTTTGAGCTGCGAGACCACCTCATCGATCTTCTGCTTGGCCTCGTCAGGCAGCGCGGTCTTGCCGAACTTGAAGTTGCCCGAGTCCTCGCTCAGAACGACCTCGTACACGAGCCGGCGGTTCGTCTTGTCGAGATCGTCGAACTTCTCGGTGAACTTGGTGTCAACAGCGGTTGCGGCGCTGCGCGCCTGCACGGCCGCTTCATTCGCTTGCTGAGCGGATTGCCCCGCCGCCTGCGCCTTCTGATCGACTTCGCTGATGCGTCCCTCGTTTCGGCGCGTGCGCTCCTGCGTCTCTTCCACCGAGCGCCCGAGCGAATCGACCTTGTCGTTCACCTCGCCGACGCTGGTACGGACGAACTTCTTGGAAGCGCACGCCGTCGAACCTCCGACGGCGAGCACCGCGATGGGAAGAGCTATGAAGAAATTCCGAAACATGTCCATCCTCCAATTTCACTGACCCGTCTTAACTCTCGCTGGGGCGTGATTGCCCAGCCATGTAACCGCTCCGGGCGCGTACCACCAGGTCCTTCTGCCGCGCGCGGACCACGAGCGGATGCCACCCGGGATTGCCGCTCGATTCAAACGCGATGAGGTATTGATGCCGCAACTCGTCGATGATCTGGCGCGCCGCGATGCTGCGCTGTCCCGGCGTGCTCACGGCGAAGACGTGACCGCCCGTCCAGTTCGCGAGGTCGGCCAGCGGTCCGGCCAGTGCGGACCGTTCGACCGACATCGTCGCCGTGTCGGCCGCAGGATTGTCGATCGCCGGTACGACGCCGAGGATGTATACGGGGACATCGATCTCGCTGGCGATCGCCGATACCTGTTCGGGAGTCAGGCGGCTCGCGTTGTCGTTCCCGTCCGTGAGGACGACGACCGCGCGCCGGCGTCCCTCGCGCTCGGCGACTCGCCGGGCGGTCTCCGCGATCGCATCGTGCAGCGACGTCGCGCCGAACGGCACGACCGACGAGAGCTGTTCCGGCAGCGCCTTGAGACTCCTCGTGAATGCGCCCGACTGCTGCAACTGTGTGTCGAACGTGAAGACGCCCGCCTCGTCGCGCGCATCGAGCCAGCTGAGCACGTGCGTCGCCGCCTCGCGCGCGCTCGACAGATGCCCTTCCATGCTGCCGCTCACGTCGAACAGCAGCGCAACGCTGACGCCGCCGGTGTCGCGCCGGAAATCTGTAATCGACCGCTTCTGACCGCCGTCGAGGATCTCGAAATCGTTAGCGTTGAGGTCCTGAACGAATCGACCCTTGTGGTCGCGCACCACCGCGGCGACTCGCACCAGATCGACACCCGCCTTGAACGTGGCGGTCGGCGGCTGCTGCCTGGCGTCGACGCCTTCGCGGCCAATGGCGAAAGCCAGTAATGTAGCGACTGCGATGAGCTTGCCCCGCGTCATCGACGGATGCTAGTCCAATTCGGTTGCCAAAGTTGTAACTTGCTGAACACAAGTGACTTCGCACGATCAACTCGGTAATGGCTGCGCTGATTTCCGGATAAAACCGGTAAGAATTACACGATGGGTGCGACGTGATGTGTAAGAGGGTATGTAGAATTTACAACCCATTCTCTCGCGGTAAGATCGGCCAGTGACGATCGCCAAAACTCACACAGCAATTCCAACGGCTTCCCGCGTTCACCGGTTCACGTATGCGATTCGACAGATCGTCGCGGAAGCCCAGCGCGTCGAGGCGACGGGAACACGCGTCCGCTACCTGAACATCGGAGATCCCGTTGCTTTCGGATTCAAGACGCCGCCGCACCTGATCGAAACGGTCACGCGCGCGCTGCGTGACGGCTACAACAGTTACGGCCCCTCGGCCGGCATCGCCCCGGCGCGCGAAGCGGTCGCTGCGGAATACACGCGCACTGGGTTTCCAGCGTCCGCCGACCGTGTCTTCATCACCGCCGGCACGTCTGAAGGAATCGAGCTCACGCTGAGCGCGCTGATCGACGAAGGCGGCGAAGTGCTCGTGCCGATGCCGACGTATCCGCTGTATACGGCCGTGCTCGCCAAGCTCGGCGCCAAGGCCCTGTACTACCGGCTCGATCACACGCGCGAGTGGATGCCGGATTTCGATCACCTGCGAAATCTCGTCACCGCCAACACACGCGCGCTCGTCGTCATCGACCCGAACAATCCGACTGGCGCCGTCTACTCGCGCGCCGTGCGGCTGGCGCTGCTCGAGTTCGCGGATCGCCACGGGCTGACGATTCTGGCCGACGAGGTGTACGGCGATCTCGGATTCGAAGGCTCGGTCGAACCGCTCGGGCTTCTCGATCCCGACGCGCCGATCATTTCGTACTCGAGCCTCTCGAAGGCCTATCTCGCGCCCGGATGGCGCACCGGCTGGATGGCAATCGGCCGGTCGCCGCGGCTCGACGATGTGGTGGCCGCGGTGAAGAAGCTGGCAGATGGTCGTCTGTGCAGCACCGTGCCGATGCAGTACGCGGTCGCAGAGGCGTTGAACGGCGACCGATCGCACCAGATGACGTTCCGCGAGGCGCTGAAGGCGCGCGCGCGGCTGACCGTCGACCGGCTGCGCGCCATGCCCGGCGTCAGTTGCGTGCCGCCGAGCGCAGCGTTCTATGCGATGCCGAAGGTGACGCTGCCGCCGGGGAAAACAGACGAAGACTACGTGCTGGCGCTGCTGCGCTCGACCGGCGTGCTGTGCGTGTATGGATCCGGCTTCGGACTGCCGAAAGAAGATGGATTTCTCCGCATCGTCTTCCTGGCGCCGCTCGATGAACTGAGCGAAATCTACGACCTCATGGCGGCGTTTACGGCACAGTACCTGCAATAGCTGTTCGTAACCTTGTCCGACCGAGAGTTCACGCGCCGCGTCGTCAAAGCCGTCGCGATCATCGCCGGCGCCGTCATCCTGCTCGCCGCGCTGTGGGAGGCGCGCGGGGCGCTGATGCTGATCTATGTCAGCGCGCTGATCGCGATGGGATTCTCGCCGCTCGTCCGCATCATCGAGCGGCCGCACCGCGACCGGCGCTTCGTGCCCCGCTGGCTCGCCATCCTCGCTATCTACCTCTCCATCGTCGGCGTGGTCGCGTTGATCGGGCTGCTCGTCGTGCCGCCGCTCATGGCGCAGGCGTCGTCGTTGTGGGAGCGCGCGCCGACGGAGTTCAACCGGCTTCAGACGTGGCTGATCGAGCACCACCTGCTGACGCGCCGCGTCACGCTGGAGCAGGCGGTCGAGAACGCGCCGAGCGGCACCGGCACGAACGCGGTCGGCACCGTCCTGGTCGCGATCTCCACGCTCATCGGCGGCGTATTCGGGCTCATTACGATTCTCATTCTCAGCTTCTATTTCCTGATCGAAGCCGAGGCGATGGTCGCCTACTTCGTTCGCTTCGTGCCGGTGGCGCGGCGCGGCGACGTGGCGATCGCGGCGCGCGAAGCGGTGGGTAAAGTCAGCGCATGGCTGCGCGCCCAGTTCGTTCTTGCCGGCGTGATGGGATCGTTTGCCGCCGCCGGCTTATGGCTGATGGGCGTGCCGTACTACTACGTCATCGCGTTCATCGCCGCGATCGGCGAAACGATTCCGGTGATCGGACCGATCATCGGCGGCGTCACGGCCGTCGCGGTCGCGCTCACCGTGTCGCCGAAGCTCGCGCTGACCGTCGGGACGTATTTCCTCGTGCTGCACCAGCTCGAGGCAAACATCCTCGTGCCGAAGATCATGGAGCGGCGCGTCGGCGTGAGCCCGGTTGCCGTCATCGTAGCGCTGTTGATCGGCGGCGAGCTGTACGGACTCGTCGGCGCGATTCTCGCGATCCCCACGGCCGCAATCCTCTCGGTTATCGTCGAGGAAGCGGCCGTCAGCCACGAAGTCCGCATCCAGCGCGTCAGATAGTGGACAGGAGGGGCGGGACAGGCAGGAAGGGCGTTGCGCCCATCGTGCCGTCCTGCCCGTCCTGCCCTTCAATGAGTCCGACCTCCGTTCTTGATCTCGACGAGCGCCACCCGGTTGACGCCACTGCACGCCAGCGCCAGGTTGCCGTCGCGCGTGACCGACACGTTGCGCACGACGCCGCCGCCTGACGGGATCGCCCACGTCTGGAATTTCTCGGTCTTCGGATCGAACCGCGCGATCGTGTTCGGCTTCACACCCGATTCGCTGTACCAAATGACGTCGTGGATCGAGGCGATCCCGTAGGGCAGCGATTGTGGCCCGCCCGGCGACGGCCATTCGCTGACCTTGCCGGACTTCGTGTCCAGCCGTCCGAGATAGCCGCGCGCGTAGTCCGCATACCAGATCGCGTCGTCGCTCGAAATCGCGATTCGCCGCGGCCGCGCCTCCTGGGCCGGCAGCTCGTACTCCTTGATGGCCATCGTGTCGGGGTCGACGCTGGCAATCTTGTTTGCGCCGAACTCACAGAAGAACGGCACTCCCTTCGAACTGACGACCATGCCGTACGGATTCGATCGCGGCGTCGGTGACGTCACGAGCTTCATCTCGCCGGTCTTCGGATTCAGGCGTCCGACCATGTTGGCGCCCTGCAGCGTGAACCAGAGGGTGCCTTTCTGGTCGAAGATCGGCGTGTGAGGATCGCGCGCCGCGGGATCGTTCGTCGGGTACTCGGTCACTTCACCCGTCTTCGGATTGAGCTTGCCGACGTACGCTTTGAAATTCCCGGTGAACCAGATGTTGCCCTCTTTGTCGGCGGTCAGGCCGTGCGGGCCCGAACCGGGAGTCTTGGTCTTGAACTCTTTCATCTGACCCGTTCTCGGATCGAGGTGTCCGATGACGCTCGCGAACTGGCCCGTCCACCAGATCGTCCCGTCGGGCGTGACCAACGGATCGTGAGGTCGCGATCCCAGGCTTGGAACGATCCATTCCCTGATGTTGACGTTCACGGGGCCGGGGATGATGACTGCCCGCGGGCGCGGCTTCTCGGGAAAATTCTTCGCGAGATAGTCGGCCACCGCGCCGACCTGATCCTGCGGCAGCGCCACCATCGTGGTGAACAGGCTGATCCACTCGTCGCGCGCGTACCCGGAATTGGTGATCAGATTCAGGCCGTGACATGAAGCGCACTGCGCCTGGACGATCTCTCGACCCGGTCCCTCCGGCAGCGTCACGTTTCCACCGCGCCCTCGACCGCGTTCCTGTCCGAAGACCGATAGAGCCGCGAATAATGGAACGATCAGCGCCAACGCCCGGAGCACTCTCTTCGACATACAGCCTCCTCCGAGATCCCGACGGAGTGGAGCCTACAGGGCGTGACAGTAGATCAGGCGCAGCGCCGATGACAAGCCGGACAAATCGGACAAGCCGGGCACATCACCCCGCCCTGAATCGGCGGACCTTGTTCCGGTTGCCGCAGACTTTCATGTCGCACCAGCGCCGCGTGCCGCTGCGCGTCGTGTCGAAGAACAGCCACGCACATCCTTTGTCGGCGCAGCGCCCGATGCGCGCGGCGCCGTCGGACGTCAGCAGCTCGATGGCGGATCGCACGATCGGCGTCAGCATCGCGTCCAGCCGGTCGTCCGAAGGCGTCTTGAGCGTCAGGCGTCCTTCTTCGACCGCGAGGTGCGCGGCGCCGAAGGTGTCGGACACGTAATCGTTCAACCGCGCGAGGAGCTGCTTCTCCGGTTTCTTCCGATCGACGACGGCCGACATCAGTGCGTAGAGCGTCTCACGCAGGTCGACGGCGCGGCGCAACGCGCGGCCGGCCGCGTCGACGTCGTCCTGCGCCCGTCGCGCCAGCTTCGACGCTTCGCCGCGCGACACCACGCCCCGCGCCCGCGCCCACGCGAGCAAATCACCGTACGTATGCAGGTGCTCTTCGGGCTCGTCGCCGCGGTTGCCGACGGTGTTCGTGAAATCGATCGCCGGGTGTCCGCCGCAGAAATCGAACCTGTACGCCGGCTCGGAACGCTCGACGGCACCCGCGGAGCGTGTAACCATCAAAATATACTTGACAGGTTACCACCGGCGAGATGTAACCTTCAAGATGCATTTAGGAGGTTACAGCGTGACGTTTTTCTCCTACGCCGCGATTTACCTCATCTGGGGCTCCACGTTCCTCGCCATCCGGCTCGCCGTCGATTCCATTCCTCCGCTCCTGATGATGGGCGTCCGATGCGTCGCCGCCGGCGCGCTGCTGCTCGCGTGGGCCGCGGCGCGCGGCGAGCGCACCGGCTGGCGCGCGTGGCGGCAGGCGATCGTGGCGGGCGCGCTGATGTTCGGCTGCGCGTACGGCGCGCTCGCGTGGGCCGAAACGCGGCTGGCGTCGGGCGTCGCCGCGCTGTTCGTCGCGACGCTGCCGTTGTGGATGACCCTCTTCGACTGCGCCCAGCGGCGCGAGACGCCCGCCGCGCGCACGGTCGTCGGCCTCGCCGTCGGCCTGGCCGGCGTCGTGCTGCTGCTCGCGCGAACCGGCGCGACGGCGTTCGCACTCATTCCCGCGGCGGTCGTCATTCTCGGTGAAGTGGCGTGGGCGGCCGGAGCCCTCTACGCCCGCCGTCTGCCGCAGACGCTCGCGCTCAACGCGGGGATGCCGCTGCTCGCGGGCGGTGTCTTTCTCATTGCCGCCTCATATGCGGCGCGGGAATTCCGTCAGTTCGATCCGCATGCCGTCTCCGTCGTCTCGGCCGCGGCGCTCGTGTATCTGATCGTCTTCGGATCCATCGTCGCGTTCTCGGCGTACGCGTGGCTGATGCAGGTGGCGCCGGCCGCCCGCGTCGGGACGCACGCCTACGTCAACCCGCTGATTGCCGTGGTGCTCGGCTGCACGATCGCGGGCGAGCCGTTCACGGCGGCGATCGTCGCAGCGTCACTCGTCATCGCCGCCGGCGTGGCGCTGGTGCTGGCGTCATGACCGCCTACCTCGACGAAGCGTTCGCCGGGCCGTCATGGCACGGGCCCGCGCTTTACACCGCGCTCCGCGGCGTGACGCCGAAACAGGCGGCGTGGCGACCGGGCCGCGGGCGCCACAGCATCTGGGAGCTCGTCGTCCACGCGGCGTACTGGAAGCACGTCGTCCGGCAGCGGTTGTCGGGCCGCCGCGCCGAGCGATTTCCGCTCAGAGGTACCAACTGGTTCGTTCGGCCATCCGGCGATCGCACCTGGCACGACGATGTGCGGTTGCTCGCGGAAGAACACGAACGGCTGCGCGAGGTGGTGAAACGCCTGCCGCCGCGGTCGATGACGCGCATCGTCGGGCACGGCCGCGACACGGCGGCCTACACGATTCGCGGCATCGCGGCGCACGACCTCTATCACGCCGGGCAGATCCAGCTGTTGAAGCGGTTGCAGCGCGGGCGTCCCATATAATCCGCGCGACGTGAATCGGGCGCGAGATGCTGCTGCCGCAACCGCCGCCTACGCCGCGCTGACGATCGCCTTCACGTGGCCGCTCGGCGCGGGGCTCGCGCGCGACGTGCCGTCCGATTTCGGCGACCCGCTGCTGAACGCGTGGATCCTCGCCTGGGACGCGACCCATCTCGGACGCGGATGGTGGAACGCCAACATCTTCCATCCGCATCGGTTCGCGCTCGCCTACTCCGAGCATCTGCTGCCGCAGGCGATTCAAATCGTGCCGGTGTATGCGCTGACGAAGAATCCGATTCTCTGTTACAACCTGCTGTTCCTGTCGACGTTCGTCCTGTCGGGGCTGGGGATGTTCCTGCTCGCGAGGGAGCTGACCGGAGCTCGCGCGGCGGCGTTCGTGGCGGGACTCGCGTTCGCGTTCGCGCCGTACCGGATCGCATCGCTGCCGCACCTGCAGGTGCTGTCGTCGGCGTGGATGCCGTTCGCGCTGTTCGGATTCCGGCGCTACTTCGAGACCGGCCGGTGGCGCGCCCTCGCCGCCGGGTCGGCGGCGTGGGTGGCGCAGAACCTTTCGTGCGGCTATTACCTGCTCTTTTTCAGCCCCGTCATCCTCATATATATAGGTTGGGAACTGGCCATCCGGAGAGCGGAATGGCGGACCCTCGTCCAGGTCGCCGCCGCGCTCGCCTGCGTCGCGCTTGCGACCGCCCCGTTTGCGCTCCCGTATCTACAGCTGCGCGAGCTCGGTTTCGGGCCGCGGCCGATCGCCGAGATCGAACGCTTCTCCGCCGATGTGTACGCGTACTTCACCGCGGATGAAAACCTGCGTCTGTTGGGATCCGTCGTGCGCGCGTGGCCGAAGGCAGAAGGATCGTTGTTTCCGGGATTCACGATCACGGTGCTTGCGCTGCTCGGTGTGGGGCGGGCGTTTCAGGCCCGCCTGGGTCCCGGCCCTAAAAGGGCCGCGCGACAAGTCGCAGTCATCGTGCTGGCCTGCGCCATCGTCCTCGTGCCGTTGCTCGGAATCCGGCTGCCGATCGTGAAAATCACGAGCGTCTCGCGCGCGATGCTGGTCGCTACGATCATCGTGGTCGTCGTGCTCGCGTGGTCGCGAGAGCCGCGACGCGCCGTCGCGTCGTGGCTGCAATCGCCCGTCGGCTTCTTCACGTTCGCCACGCTGTTCGCGATCGCGATGTCGTTCGGACCGGTGATTCACGCCAGAGGCCGCATGGTCGCACAGCCGGGCATCTATGCCGCGTTCTCCGACTGGGTACCCGGTTTCGACGGCATTCGCGTCCCCGCACGTTTTGCGATGATCGTCACGCTCTGTTTGTCGTCGACAGCGGCGTTCGCGATCCGGACGTCCACGGGCGCAGCGATTGCCGGCACCCTGATTCTGCTCGAATCGCTGGCCGTCCCAATCTCGGTCAACGCGAACTCCACCGGATACACGCAACCGCACCTTGCGCCGCTGCCGGACCGCGTCTCGATTCACGACGCTGAGGAGTTGTACGCATACGTTTCGCAGCTGCCAGACGGTGCGGTTCTCCTCGAGCTGCCGCTCGGCGAGCCGGCCTTCGACATTCGCTACATGTTCTACTCGACGCGGCACTGGAAGCCGCTGGTCAACGGCTACAGCGGCGGCATGCCGGAGGAGTACAACACGTTGAACTTCAGCCTGCAGGACGCCCTCGACCGGCCCGACCGCGCCTGGCAGGCGCTGCTCCAATCAGGTGCAACGCACGTCGTCGTGCACGAAGCGTTCTACGAAGAGCGGCGCGGGCGCGCGATCGGCGACTGGCTGCGATCGCGCGGTGCTCAGGAGCTGGCGTCGTTCGGCGGCGACCACGTGTTCCAGATCCGGCATTCAAATTGAAGTTGATATCCATGGCCAGGGAAAACGGTAGCCGCGTGGAACATTTGTATAAACGGTGGGACAACCCGAGGAGTCCGTTCGGCGATTTCGTGGTGCTGGCGTTCTTCGCCGCGCAAATCCTCGACGGAATGTTCACGTATGTCGGCGTCAGCATGTGGGGACCGACGATCGAGGCGAACCCGGTCGTCAGCTCGGCCGTGGCCGTCGCCGGACTCGGCGCCGGATTGGCCGGTGTGAAGGCGGTTGCGATCGGATTCGGCATGCTACTCCACTTGCGCCGCCTGCACACTCTCGTCGCGCTGCTCACGGCGATCTACGTCGCGATCGCGATCCTCCCGTGGACCGCGATTTTCCTGTTTCACTAGCCCGAGTGGGACATCCTTGCCGAATCGGGACCGACCGCGCGCTCCACGAAAATCACGAAAACACGAAAAATCACGAAACATACAAAAGTTTCGTGTGCTAATGATTCAGCGTAGACGGTGCGCCAGTCGTTGGTCGTTTGTCGTTGGCCATATACTGACCCTTTCGTTGCCAACGACCAATGACGACAAGGCTCGATCCGCTTTCGTTTCTCGACGCCGACCTTGATGCGCTGCGACAGCAGGGTCTGTACCGGCACCTTCGTGTGCTCGAAGGCGAGCAGAAGCCGTCGTCGACGTTCGATCAGCGCCAGGTCGTCAACCTCTCATCGAACAACTACCTCGGGCTGACCACGCATCCGAAGCTGCGCGAGGCGGCGCTCGACGCGACGCGCCGGCTCGGCGTCGGCTCCGGATCGGTCCGCACGATCGCCGGCACGATGGAGATCCACATGGAGCTCGAACGCCGCCTCGCGGCGTTCAAGAAAGTCGAAGCGGTCGTCGTATTCCAGAGCGGATTCACCGCGAACGCCGGCACCGTCTCCGCCGTCTTAACCAAGGATGACGTCGTTGTGTCCGACGAGCTCAATCACGCCAGCATCATCGACGGCAGCCGTCTGAGCCGCGCGACGATCAAGGTGTTTCCGCACAAGGACGCCGCCGCCGCGCGCAAGGTCCTCGAGAGCCTGCCGGCGAGCCAGCGGAAGCTGCTCATCACCGACGGCGTCTTCAGCATGGACGGCGATCTCGGCGCGCTGCCGGAGCTGTCCGCGCTCGCCGAGGAGTTCGGCTGCATCATGATGGTCGACGATGCGCACGCGAGCGGCGTATTCGGGAAGAACGGACGCGGCACCATCGACCATTTCGGCATGCACGGCCGGGTCGACATCCAGGTGGGGACGCTGTCGAAGGCGATCGGCGCGCTCGGCGGGTACGTGGCGGGATCGAAGATGTTGATCGAATACCTGTATCATCGGGCTCGCCCGTTCCTGTTTTCGACGTCGCACCCGCCGGCGACGGCGGCGGCGTGCATCGCGGCGATCGACGTGCTCGAGCAGGAACCGCAGATCATCGACCGGCTGTGGGAGAACACGCGGTTCTTCAAGGCCGGCCTGCAATCGCTCGGGCTCAACACCGGATTGAGCGAGAGTCCGATCACGCCGGTCATCGTCGGCGACGGCGCGCTCGCGATGAAGCTTTCGGATCGACTGTTCGAGGAAGGCGTGTTCGCGCAGGGGATCGCGTTCCCGACCGTCGCGCGCGACAAGGCGCGCGTGCGGACGATCGTGACGGCGACCCACACGCGGGATCAGCTGCAGTTCGCGCTCGCTGCCTTCGGACGGGTGGGACGCGAGCTCGGGATTCTGAAGCATTGACGGCACCGAACCGGCTCACCGAATTCTTCGACACCTACACGCGGGATTTGAAGGCCGAGGATCTGCAGCGGCTCTTCACGCGCGACACGCGCGAAGCCTATCGCTTCTTCACGCGGCATCTCGATCCGGACGCCCTGAAGGGACTGCCGTGGCACAAGCGCGCGATCGCGCACGCGCGCGCCGTGTTCATGGCGTTCACGATGAAGCTGTCGCCGGCGCGCCGCGTGGTGTTCGGCTCCGCGCTCGTGCTGGCGCTCATCGGTCTGATCAATCTGTTCCGCGGGATCGGCCTCATCGAAGTCGCCGCCTTTCCGATCGTGGGCGGCGTCGGCATTCCCGGTCCAATCTTCCGCCAGGGTACGTGGTCGCTGCTGTTCGCGTTCCTGCTGATGAACCTGCTCGTGCTGCTCGAGGTCGCCGACCGCTTGTCGCTCAAGAACGATCTCGAGATCGCCCGCGACATCCAGCAGGCGATGTTGCCGAGCGGCCTGTACGACGCACCGGGCGTTGAAACGGTCGGATTCAGCCGGCCCGCGAACACGGTCGGGGGCGATTTCTACGACATCCTCCCGCTCGACGACGGTCGGCTCATCGTCACCGTCGGCGACGTCGCCGGGAAGGGCAGTCCCGCGGCGCTGCTGATGGCGCTGCTGCTCGCCATGCTCCGCACGCTCGTCGACGAGAAGCTCGAGCCGGCCGAGCTCGTCGCGCGTCTGAACGTCCAGGTTTCGCGCCATGCGCCGGGAACGCGGTTCATCACGTTGTTCTACGCCGTCTTCGATCCACGGACCGGCGAGCTGACGTACGTGAACGCCGGCCACACGGCGCCGCTGCTGCTGCGCAACGACGGATCGATCGAGCGCCTCACCGAGGGCGGCATCGCGCTCGGCATGTTCACGCACTCGACGTACGAAACCGGACACGCGACGATCCAACCGAATGAACTCGTCGCGACCTACAGCGACGGCATCACCGAGGCCGAGAACCCGAAGGGTCAACCGTTCGACGAGAGCGGTCTCGAGTCGACGCTGCGGGCGAATCGCGGTCTGGAGATTTCGGCGGTCGGCAGCGCGGTCGTCCGCGCCGTTGAGCTCTACACGGCCGACACGCGGCTCGCCGACGATCTGACGATTCTGCTGCTCCGCCGCCGTATGATTCCGGCGGCTGTCGCCGTCTAAGGCGGCTAAGGCGGGGCCGCCTTCGCACTGCACGCTTCGGCGCGGCGGGTACACCTACAATAGAGACACAGGACAAATGCGGCGGTTCGGTGCGACGCTCATCGCGGCGCTGATCGTGGCTCTTTCGCCGACGCCCGATCTCCACGCGCAGGCGAAAGACAATGTCGACGTCTTTCTGCGCCGGATCGAGCAGATTCTGCAGCGGTCCGACGCGCGCGCCTACCTCGCGCTCCACTCCGAGTCGGCCAACCGCGCGCGCGCGCTCGATTTCGCGAGCTCCGAGCTGCTGCCGCGCGCGACGCACGCGGTCATCCAGGAACGTGATCGCGAACCGCTGCCGGGCACGCTTCCCGGCAACGGCTATCGGCTGATGGTCGACACCTTCGTCGACTTCGGCGCGAGCGGGCGCATCGCCACATGGCGTCTCGACATCAAGCGCGCCGGTAGCCCGGGTGCCGACGACGAGTGGGTGATTGCGGAAGAGGAGAAGATCTCGTCGGTCGAAAACCTGTATCGGCTCGCGCTGAACACGACGAAGCAATTCTCGGCTCGTGGGCTGAAGATTTCGGCTGAAGACATCGACCTGACGCTCGCCGAAGGATCGGTGTTCGTCTCGGACATCGACATCGGCGTCACCGGCATCATGCTCCTCGGACGCGGCACGCTCAACTTCCACCCGGCGCCCGACACCGAGAAGGGCCAGGTGAAAATCTTCTGCGGCAGCGAGGCGCTCGACACGGGCTTCAGCGCCGCGTACATCAGGGTGAACCCGGGCGACTTCGAGTCGGTGGTCAACGCCTCCGCCTTACAGCCGGTCCCGATCGATCCGCGCGAGCTGAAACGCGCGCAGGCGCTCTTTCAGAGCGAAGCCACGAAGTCGTTCGTCATCGATCTGGGCGATTTGAGCCGCGACGCCTGGTCGTTGCTGCCCGGCGTCGGCGACTTCGTCGCCGAGATCCACACGCGGAAGTACGACACGCTCACCTACGCGCGATCGGCGTCGGAAGCCGAGGACATCACGCTCTTCGACCGCAAGCGGAAGCACAACATCTCGATCTACGCGTCGAAGGACAAGATTGCGCGGCGCGGCCGCTTCTACAACGAGGACGAGCTCACCGACTACGACGTCCTCGACTACGACGTCGACGTCGTCGCGATGCCCGATCGCCAGTGGATCGACGGCCACGCGATCATGCGGTTGAGAGTGCGCGCCTACGGGCTCGCCACGCTGTCGCTTCGCCTCGCGGATCCGCTGGTCGTCTCGTCCATCGTGAGCCGCGAATACGGGAGGCTGTTCGGCATCCGCGTGCGGAATCAGAACCTGCTCGTCGTCAGCCTGCCGACGTTCGTGCCGCGCGACACGCAGATCACGCTGACGGTCAATTACGCCGGCCGGCTCGAGCCGCAGGCGCCGGATCGCGAGACGATTCGGCCCGGACAGGTCGCCGAAGATCTGCCGATGATGGCGGCCGAGAAAAGCTTTCTCTACAGCAACCGGAGCTACTGGTATCCACAGGCGACCGTCAGCGATTACGCGACGGCGAAGCTTCGCCTCACGGTGCCGAACGGCATCGACTGCGTCGCGAGCGGCGAGCTCGAGCCGGGATACCCGGTGCCGATCGAGCCCGGCGGCGGCTATCCGGCGCGCAAGCTGTACGTGTTCAGCGCGTCGCAGCCGCTGCGGTATCTGTCGTTCATCATGAGCCGTTTCACCCGCGCGGAAACGGCGACCGTCGCATTCCCCGCCCGGGAAGTCCGGCCGAAGCCGAACGCCAGCGGGAGTTCATCAGGGGGCAACAGCAGCGGCACGCCGCCGGGCGGCGCCGCGCCGAGCGGCATCTCGTACAAAAGCCTCAATCTCTCCGTCGAATCGAATCCGCGGCAGGTGCAGCGCGGCCGCGACCTGGCCGAGCGAGCGGGCGACATCGCGCAGTTCTACAACTCGATCATCGGCGACTGCCCGTATTCGGGCGTCACGCTCGCCCTCATCGAGAGCGATCTCCCGGGCGGCCACAGCCCCGGCTACTTCGTGGCGCTCAATCAGCCGCTGCCGATGTCGACGCTCGTGTGGCGCAACGATCCGGTCGCGTTTTCGGGCTTCCCCGATTTCTTCATCGCGCACGAGATCGCGCATCAGTGGTGGGGACAGGCGGTCGGGTGGCGCAACTACCACGAGCAATGGCTCAGCGAAGGGTTCGCGCAATATTTCGCCGCGCTCTACGCGCAGCATCAGCGCGGAGACGACGTGTTCCAGTCGGTGCTGAGGCAGATGCGGAAGACTGCGATGGACAAGTCCGATCAAGGGCCCGTGTATCTCGGCTACCGCCTCGGACACATCCACGACGAGAGCCGCGTCTTTCGCGCCCTCGTCTACAACAAGGGCGCCGCCGTGCTGCACATGCTGCGCCGCCTCGTCGGCGACGAGCCGTTCTTCCGCGGCCTGCAGCGCTTTTACACCGTCTCGCGCTTCAAGAAAGTCGGCACCGAGGAATTCCGCAGCGCGATAGAGATGGAGACCGGCCGCAACCTCGATCGCTTCTTCGAGCGCTGGATCTACGGATCGACGCTGCCGAAGCTGAAGTTCGCGTACCGCGTCGAAGGATCCGACCTCGTCGTCCACGTCGAGCAGATCGGCAGTGAGATCTTCGACGTGCCGCTCCCTCTCACGCTGCAGTACACCGACAGGAAGCCGGTCGACATCGTCGTCGCCGTCACCGATCGCGCAATCGATCAGCGCATCCCGCTCGCGGGCACGCTGCGCGGCGTCGACTTCAACAAGGAGGATGGGTGTCTCGCTGACGTGGTGAAATGACTCGGGATTCGGGATTCGGTCCGGCGAATCCCGAATCCCGAATCCCGAATCCCTATCGAAGATAAATCGCAGCGACGCGCGGCGTGCCGCGGCGCTCGAACGGCTCGAAGACGAGGATGAAACTGGTGCCGGACAGCTGATACGAGCGAACGGTGCGAGCGCCGAGCGGTCCGCGCTCCGTCGACTGCTTGACGAGCGTCACCGACGCGTCGAGACGCGCGAGCGCGTCGGCTTCCAGATCGCCCACGCGGATTTCATTCGTTCCCAGCATCAGCGTCGGCACCGACACGGCGTCGGGCGGAACCGTCGTCGCCGTGGGCGCGGGCTCCGAGGCGAGCGCCGGCGGCGCCGTGCGAAGCTCGCGCACGACGAGAACCGCGACCACGAGCGTCGCGGCAAGGAACAGCGCGGCCGTCAGCCATTCGCCAGTGAAGCTGAGCCTGGTCCGGGTGGCCTCAATCACGACAAGTGCTCCTGCTGCTTCCGAAAGGACTGGACTGTAGGCCCGCGCTCGACGCTTGTCAAGGTGGCGACGTTGTATTCTTGATTGATATGGACACCGTGACGCTCACGATCGACGGACGGCAGGTCACCGTCGAGAAAGGCAAGACCGTCCTGCAGGCCGCGATCGAGAACGGCATCTCCGTGCCCTACTACTGCTATCACCCCGGCATCGGCATCGACGGATCGTGCCGCGTCTGCATCGTGAAGATCGAGAAGATGCCGAAGCTGCAGACGTCATGCTCGACGGTCTGCGCCGAAGGCATGGTCGTCTCGACGCGCACGCCGGACGTCGTCGAGGCGCGCGCCGCCGTCTTCGAATTCCTCCTGATCAACCACCCGCTCGACTGCCCGGTGTGCGACAAGGGCGGCGAATGTCCGCTCCAGGATTTTTCGTACACGTTCGGCCGCGACGAGAGCCGCATGGAATTTCCGCGCCGCGTGTTCGACGGCGATGGCGTGAAGGCGGACGTTGATTTCGGTCCGACGCTGATGCTGAATCGCAACCGGTGCATCCTGTGCACGCGGTGCGTCCGGTTCATGCGCGACGTGGACGGCGACGCGCAGATCAACATCATCGACCGCGGCTACGGCAGCGAGATCGCGACGTTCCAGGAGGAAGGGGTCCACTCGATTCTGTCGGGCAACCTGATGGACGTCTGTCCGGTCGGGGCCATTACGACGCGCGACTACCGGTTCAAGTCGCGGCCGTGGGACAACCCGTACGCCGCCGACACCATCTGCACGCTCTGCTCCAAGGGCTGCAACACGACCGCGTGGATCAAGGCGAAGCCCGAATGGGCGAAAGGCTCGCGGCTGATCCGGTTCACGCCGCGGCTGAATCCCGACGTGAACGGTTACTGGATGTGCGACATCGGCCGCTTCGAGTACCACTGGATCGAGGGCGATGACCGCGTCCGCAAACCGATGGAGCGCGCGGCACATGGATCGGACGTCAACGCGCAGCAGCCGGTCACGTGGAGCGAGATGCTGTCGAAGCTCCGCGACAGCCTGGGTGCGGCCGGCACGGCGAACCCCGAAGGCGTGCGGTTCCTGGCGTCGGCGCACGCCTCGCACGAAGAATTCTTTCTCCTTCGCCGGCTCACCGAGGAATTAATCGGCGATCGCGGCGCCGACGCCATTTCCGTCGCGTGGCGCCACCGCGAGAAACCGCAGCCGCCGCAGGCGATATTCAAGGTGCCGCCGGTCGACGCGCCGAACGTGAACGGCGCGCGCGCGTTCGGGTTCGTCGACGGCGCCGTGGGCGATCCGGTCGGCGACTCGGACCTCGCGGTGCTGCGCCACGCGGTGGAAGGCGGCCGGGTGACCGCGCTGTACGTCTTCGATCCGGGGCCCGATGGATCGCTCGGCGAGGTGAAGTGGATTATCGATGCGCGCCGGCGCGGCACCCTGCCGCTCCTCATCGTACAGGGCGTGCTGATGACCGACCTCGCGCGCGCGGCCGATTTCGTCCTGCCCGGCGCATCGTACGTGGAAAAGGAAGCGTCTTATACGAACGACCACGGACGCCTTCAGGGTACGGCGCGCGCGATGGCCCCTCCGGGCGAGGCGATGGAAGACTGGCAGATTCTGGTGAACCTGGGCGTCTCGCTCGGCGTGCCGTTCAACTACACGGCGTCCGCGCACGTGCGCGCCGACATCGCGGCGCGATACCCGAACCGCAAAGGGCTCGAAGGCCTGACGACGCTCGCATTCAACCGCCCGACGAACGCGCGCCACTGGCTGCAGGCGTCCAATCCGTCGGAGCGATGGAAGTGGGACTTCATGTTCCAGGACCTGCCGCCGGTGAAGTTCGATGGCGAGCCGTTCTCCACGAATTTCGGCGGAGTGATTCCTTTGAAAGAAGTGAAGTAGATGGGAAGCGAGGACGACACCGAGTGATCGGAGAACACAGAGACGATCAACCACAGAGACACAGAGACCCAGAGACGATCGAGCGCGGCGCGCGCACGAGTGAACGCCGATCGGGTCGACGCGAGGCGCTCTGGGTCTCTGTGTCTTTGTGGTTCCTGTTCCTCTGTATTCTCTGCTCCCTCTGTGTCGTCGCCCCCGCTGCAGCACAAATTCGCCGTCCCCGCGCCGACGTCACGCCGCTCGTCGCCGCCGACAGCGTTCATGCGGGCGGTCCCGTGCGCGTGGCGCTGAAAGTGTCGCTGCCCGAAGGGCTGCATACCCAATCGAACAAGCCGCGCGACGAGAATCTGATCCCGACGGTGCTGACAGTCGACGCGCCGGCGGGCGTCACCGTCGACGAGATCGTGTGGCCGCCGGCCCAGGATCTGAATCAGATTGGCCAGGACAAACCGCTCGCCGTCTTCGAACGCGAGTTCCTCGTCGGCGTCCAGCTGACACTCGCATCATCGGTCGCGCCCGGCGATCTGGTGGTTCCGGCGCACCTGCGCTATCAGGCGTGCGACGCGAACCTGTGCTACGCGCCGTCGACCGCCGACGCCGGGTGGCAGCTGAAAATCGTGCCTGCATCGGTCGCGACGACGGAGAGTTCCGATCAGGCAAAGACATTCGCATCAATCAAGTTTGGAAGCGGCGAGAAACCGCCTGGCGGTGACAGAAGTAGCGTCCGGGTGCCGGACGCTACCACGCCTGGCGACGCCGCCGCGGCAGGCGGAAGGGATGAACTGCGAGCGCTCGCGGATTTCACCGTTCTTGGAACCACCGGCGGATATCTGGGCACGACCGACTTCCTGACGTTCATCCACAACGCGGAGACCGGCGTGAAGGAGCGCGGCATGTTCGAAGGGCGCGGGCCGCTCGCGATCCTGCTGCTCGTCCTCATCGGCGGCCTCGCGCTGAACCTGACACCGTGCGTTCTGCCGATGATTCCGATCAACCTCGCGATCATCGGCGCGGGCACGCAGAAACGAGCCGGCGAGGGATCGTCGTCGCGCGGCCGCGGGTTCCTGCTCGGCGCCGCGTACGGCGGCGCGATGGCCATCGTGTACGGCGTCCTCGGCCTCGTCGTCATCCTGACTGCGGGCACGTTCGGCACGATCAACGCCTCGCCCTGGTTCAACCTCGTCATCGCCGCCATCTTCATCGTGCTCGGCCTGGCGATGTTCGACGTGCTGATGATCGACTTCTCGAGCTTTGGCTCGCGCTTCTCGCCGGGCGCCGGCACCGGCACGTTCGTGATGGCGTTCTCGATGGGCGCGATCGCGGCGCTGCTCGCCGGCGCGTGCGTGGCGCCCGTCGTGATCCAGGTCGTGCTCTTCTCGAGCAATCTGTACGCGACCGGAACCAAGATCGCGCTGGCGCTTCCGTTCTGTCTCGGCCTCGGCATGGCGATCCCGTGGCCGATTGCCGGGGCAGGTCTCGCCGCGCTGCCGAAGCCGGGCATGTGGATGGTGCGCGTCAAACAGGCATTCGGCGTCTTCATCCTGGCGACGGCGGCGTACTACGGGTATCAGTCCTACGAGCTGTTCGCGAACCGCTGGGTCGATCCGGCCGTCGTCGCGTCGAGCGTGCAGGAGAAGCTGAAGGCCGGATGGCACCAGTCGCTGGCTGAAGGTCTCGAAGCCGCGAAGCGCGAGCAGAAGCCGGTGCTCATCGACATGTGGGCGACGTGGTGCAAGAACTGCCTGACGATGGACAAGACGACGCTCGAGAACGGCGACGTGCGGGCGGCGCTCGACAAGTACGTGAAGATCAAGTTCCAGGCGGAGGATCCCGACCGATCGCCCGCGAAGCCGGTGATGCAGAAGTTCGACGCCGTTGGTCTGCCAACCTACGTCATCCTGAAGCCAAAATCATGACCGTCGTCGCCGGCCGGTCGAAAATAGCCACGACGCTCGGCATCGTCGCTGCGAGCCAGCCGCTGGCCGCGCGCGCGGGGGTGCAGATCCTCGAGCGCGGCGGCACCGCGTCCGACGCGGCGATTGCGGCCAACGCCGTGCTCGGCGTCGTCGAGCCCGAGATGAACGGCATCGGCGGCGATCTGTTCGCGATCGTCTACGAAGCCAAGACGGATCGGGCGTACGGATTGAACGCGAGCGGGTGGGCGCCGACCGGTCTCACGACCTCGCTGCTCCGATCGCGCGGCCTGACGTCGATGCCGTCGACGGGTGTCTATACGGTGACCGTGCCCGGATGCGTCGCCGGATGGGAGGCGTTGCAATCGCGGTTCGGGAGCCTTCGAATGGCCGACGTGCTCGCGCCGGCGGTGTTCTACGCCGAAGAGGGATTTCCGGTGTCCGACATCGTCGCGGAGCGATGGGCGGCCTACGCCGACAAGCTCGCCGGCGACGCGAGCGCTTCGGCGACGTTCCTCGTCGACGGCCGCGCGCCGCGCGCGGGCGAGCGGTTCGCGAATCCGTCGCTCGCGCAATCGCTGCGCACGATCGCAGCCGACGGCGCTCCGGCATTCTACGCAGGACCGATTGCCGGCGCGATCGTCGACGCGCTGCGCGCGCACGGCGGCACGATGACCGCCTCGGATCTCGCCGAGTTCAGAGCCGAGTGGGTCGCGCCGGTCTCGACGACGTACCGCGGCTGGCAGGTATTCGAGCTGCCGCCGAACACGCAAGGCTTTGCCGCGCTGCTGATGCTCGACATCATGGAGCAGTTTCCGCTGCGTGAATATGGGCTCCACAGCGCGCGAGCGCTGCACGTGATGATCGAAGCGAAGAAGCTCGCCTATGCCGATATGCTCCGCTACGCGGCCGATCCGCGCTTCGCGGCGGCGCCGCTCGCGGCGCTGATCGACAAGGAGTACGCGAGATCGCGGGCGGCGCTGATCGATCCGGCGCACGCCGCCGCCACCGTCGAGCCGTCGGTGTTCGAAGGCATCACGACCTCGCACGGCGGCGATACGATCTATCTTGCCGCCATCGACCGGCACGGCAACATCGTCTCGCTCATCCAGAGCACGTACCACGGATTCGGCAGCGGCATCTGTGCCGGGGAACGCGGCTTCATGCTTCAGAACCGCGGCGCGCTGTTCACGCTCGACGCCGATCACCCGAACGTGCTCGCGCCGAGAAAGCGGCCGCTCCACACGATCATTCCCGGGTTCATGGAGAAGGACCGCGTGCGCATCGGGTTCGGGATCATGGGCGCGTGGAATCAGGCGCAGGCGCACGCGCAGTTCGTCGCGAACGTCGCCGACTTCGATCTCGACATCCAGCATGCCCTCGAGGCCGGGCGCTTCACGAAGCCGACCTTCGACGGCGCCGACGTGCTCGTCGAGGCGCTCATCCCCGACGAGACGCGCGCCGAGCTCGTCTCGCTCGGACACGACGTCACCGTGGTCCCGCCGAGGACCGGCGTGTTTGGATCGGGTCAGGCGGTGATGAGCGTCGCGAAGGGCGTCCACTACGGCGCGTCCGAGCCCCGTCACGACGGGGCGGCGATTCCGGAAGCGCCTCCGCTCGCCTGAAAGGCCTCCGCTCGCCTGAACGGCCTCCGCTCGCCTGAAAGGCTCGCGCTACCCGAATGGACAGTGTAGCGCGAGGCTTTCAGCCGAGCGTGAGGCTCAACGATCCGAGATCGATCATTCGGCGAGAGGCGCCACCTGCATCGACGGCACTTCACCGCGATGCGCCGCGCGCATCGGCTTGACGACGAGCAGAGCGCTGGCAGCGACCGCGATGTTCGCGATCGCCGCGACGACGAACACCGCATGCCACCCGCCGGTATAGGTTTGCAGCCAGCTCGCGGCCGGAACCAGGAACGACGCTGCGCCCTTCGCCGTGTACAAGGCGCCGGCGTTCGTCGCGGCGTATTTCGGTCCGTACACGTCGGTGCACAGCGCGGGAAACAAGCTGTAGATTTCACCCCACGTGAAATACACGAGTCCCGCGGTGGCGATGAACGTCCAGGGCGAGTTGCCGATCGTCCCAAGCGCCCAGTACGCGCCCGCGCCGCACGTGAAGACGATCGCCATCGTGTTCTCGCGGCCGATGTGGTCCGACACCCAGCCGAACGTCGGCCGCGCGAGCCCGTTCAGGATGTTGTCGACGATGCCTGCCATCACCAGGACGGTGGAGCTGATGAAAAGAAAATTCACCGGCAGTCCCGCAATCTTGTAGTCCCTCGCGATCGGCGCCACTTGCGCCGTGACCACGAGACCGCTGGCGGCGACCAGCACGAACATGACGTACAGAATCCAGAAGAGCGGCGTCTGCAGCATCTCTGACGGCCTGTAGTCGCGCGTGCCCTGCGTCACCCTGCGCGCCGCCTTCGGCGCTTCTCCCGGTCTCGGCGCCTTCAGAAACTGCGAGAGCACCAGGATGACCAGCCCCTGGCCTAATCCGAACCAGAGGAAGGCGCGGTCGTAGCCGTAGTTCTTGATGACGTAGATGATCGGATACACCGTCGCCGCCGCGCCGGCGCCGAACCCCGCGGCCGTGAGGCCGGCGGCGAAACCGCGCCGATCGGCAAACCACTTCAGCGCGTTGCCGACGCACGTACCGTAGACCGCGCCGGCGCCGACGCCCGAGATGGCGGCGGCGAGATACAGCATCGGCAGGGTAGCGGCGATCGAGTTCAGCCACCAGGCGGACGCGACGACGGCGCCGCCGAACATGACGACGATGCGCGGCCCGAACCGATCGACGAACCACCCCTCGACGGGCACGAGCCACGTCTCCGTGGCGACGAAGATGGTGAACGCGATCTGAATGTTCGTGCGGCCCCAGTGGAATCTCGCGTCGATGGGATCGACGAAGTACGTCCAGCCGTACTGCAGGTTGGCGATCATCACCATGCAGACGACGCCCGCGACGAGCTGAATCCAGCGGTTGACCGGAATGATGCTGCCGGCGGGAGCTTCCTGTGTCGACATCTCTGGGCCGCCTCCGTGAGCGGGGCGTGCGTAGCTTAGCCCAAACCGCGCCTCAGCGGCCGGGGTTCAAATCGCGCATGACCACGTGCAGTACCTGGCCGGCCACGCGCGCGTCGCGCTCGACGACGAGCCGATCGCCGCCGTCGCGATACGTCCGCGCGACGGCCGGCAGCCGCGAGCAGGCGCCTCGAATGAGGCCCGCGCGCTCCGCGGCGGCGATCCGTTCCGCGAACGACAGCGCGGCGATGTGCGTCGCGTCGCCGTCTCGCGCGTGGGCGAGCGCGTCGGTGATGATCGCCTCCAGAATCCCGCACGTCGTCGCGAGCGACAGCTCGTAATCGCGACGGTCGAGCGCGTCGCGGCTCTCCACGTACGCGTCCTCGAGCACGGGCCGCAGCTCGCGGTCGTGGACGAAATCGAACCGGTGCGGCGCGGGCTGTTCGGCCGGCGCGCAGGGCGCATCGCGCACCTCGGTAAGCGATCGAACCGCCTGCGCGAGCACGCCGACGATGCGATCGACGATGTCGGCGACGTCGGCGCGCTCGAGCGCCAGCCCGTTCGCGCGGACCAGCAGCGCATCGCTGTAGGCGCGCGCCAGCCAGTGGCTCTTGCTGCCGCCCGACAGATCGGCGACCGCCGCTTCGCAGTCGTGCTGCCAGATCCGCGCGCCGGCGAACGCCGCCGGATCGTCGGGCGCGCGGCGCAGCGTGTCGCGGAGCCGGCGTCCGCGGCCGATCGCCTCATCGAGGCGTACGAGATACGCGTCGATGTCCGCGGGATCCATTGCCGTGATCGGGCTGCAGCAAATCGGCGATCTGATCGATGTGCGCGTGCATCGCGCGCGCGGCCGCGTCGGGATCGCGGCGGCGCATGGCGGCGACGATCGCCTCGTGGCCCGACAGGGAACGCTGGGGACGACCCTTCTGCTTCAGCGTGAGCTTGCGCGACTCGATCAGCAGATCGTTGAGCGTTTCCATGATGCGGACGGCGACGCGGTTGCGCGTGGCGCGCGCGAGCACGGCGTGGAACGCCGTGTCGTCGCCGATCGCCGATTGGCCGGTCTTCAGCTTGCGCCGCTGCGCGTCGAGCACCCGCTCCATCTCGGCGAGGTCGTCGTCGGTGACGCGCGACGCGGCCGCGCGGGCGACCGCCGGCTCGAACATGCGGCGCACGTCCATCAGCTCTTCCTGCAGGTCGCGCTGGAACGTGATGACCGACGCGATCGGCGTGACGAGCCGATCGACCGAGAGCTCGCGCGGAAACGTGCCTTGTCCGTGCCGCGCCTCCAGCAGGCCGACGGTCTCGAGCGTGCGCAGCGCGTCGCGGATCGATCCGCGGCTCACGCCGAAGCGCCGCGCGAGGACGCGCTCGGAGGGCAGCGCCTGCCCCGGCCGGAACGTGCGATCGACAATCAGCCGCCGGACGCGGTCGGCGATCTCCTCGGGAATCCGCGTCTTCTTGATCGGGGCCATCAGCTTGACAGCCCGGGAGCCGGGTGTCAGACTGTGCCGCCTGACTGGTTCGACCACCGGGCCAGTCTAGCACGACGCGGCCCGCGCCACAGATTCGCACGAATGAACGTCATGCTGGAATTCACCGCGTCGGGATCGCCGAAGACGATCTCCGCGGCCATCGAGCAGTGCGCCGTCGCGCAGGGCAACGTCAGCGCGCTGGTCGTGCCGTGGGAGAGCGACCGGCAGACGTTGAGCATCGCGGTCACCGCCGTGAAGGGCGAGGGCTGGGCGATCGAGCACACCAACCTCGGGACCATTCGACTGACCGATCTCGGCGGCGAGCAGACGCGCGTCGCCATGTCCCCCGCGCCTCCCGATCATCCCGAAACGCAGAAGCTGGCGGCGCTCTTCGAGCGTTTCGCGCAGCAGGTTCAGAAGCAGTTCCAGGCTTCGACGCACGCGGGCAGGGAATGACGGAGCCGGCCACCTCGCCCGCCGCGGCAAGCCTGACCCTGCGCGTCGCCGAGGCGCGCGTCGAGGATGCGGGCTGCGCGATCGCGCGGATGGCGGCCTCCGACCTCGTACGGATCGGCGCGCACCCCGGCGACATCGTCAAGATCGCCGGCCGAACCGCTACGGTCGCGCGCGCCCAATTGTCGGCGCCGGACGCGCAAGCCGGCACCGTACAGATCGATGGAACGCTGCGCAGCAACTGCGGCGCCGGCTTGCAGGAACAGGTCTCGGTGACGGCAACCGAGCACGCACCGGCAGTCGCCGTGCGGCTGTCGCCCCTGTGGAGCAGCGCGAGCGGCGCGGCGCCCGCGATCATCGCGCCTGAACGGATCCTCGAGGATCTCCTCGACGTGCCGGTGCTGACCGGCGGCGTCGTGCGCGTGCCCACGTTCGCCAAGGCGGTGAACTTCGAGGTCATCCGCACGATTCCGTCGGGACCTGTCGTCATCGGACCGCGCACCGATCTCCGCGTCGTCGAGGGCGAAGCGACGTCGGTCCGCGCGCCGGCGGTGTCGTACGAGGACATCGGCGGGCTCGAGCGCGAAGTGGCGCGCGTCCGCGAGATCGTCGAGCTGCCCCTCAAGCATCATCGCGTCTTCGAGCGGCTCGGTATTCTGCCGCCGAAAGGCGTGCTGCTGTACGGGCCGCCGGGGACGGGCAAGACGCTGCTCGCCCGCGCGGTCGCCGCCGAGAGCCGCGTCCATTTCATTCACCTCAACGGCCCCGAGATCATGCGGAAGTTCTACGGGGAGAGCGAGGCGAAGCTCCGCGAGGTGTTCGAGGAAGCGGCGCGCCGCGCGCCGGCCATTCTCTTCATCGACGAGATCGACGCCGTCGCGCCGAAGCGCGCCGAAGTCGTCGGCGAGGTCGAGAAGCGCGTCGTCGCGCAGCTCCTGAGCCTGATGGACGGCTTCGTCTCGCGCGGGCAGGTCATCGTCATCGGCGCGACGAACATTCCCGAGGTGCTCGATCCGGCGCTGCGCCGCCCGGGCCGGTTCGATCGCGAGATCGAGATCGGCGTGCCGAACACGCAGGCGCGGCTGCAGATCCTGAAGATTCACACGCGCGCCATGCCGATGGGGCCCGACGTCGATCTGCAGGAGATCGCGAACCACTCGCACGGCTTCGTCGGCGCGGACCTGGAAGCGCTCTGCCAGGAAGTCGGCATGATCGCGCTGCGGCGCTTCCTCGCGTCGGCTCCGGTCGACGCGGACGCTGACGTCCATTCGCTGATCGTCACGCGCGACGATTTTCTCGCGGGCCTGAAGGAAGTCGAGCCGAGCGCGACGCGCGAGTTCTTCATCGAGCGCAGCGCCACGACGTTCGCATCGATCGGCGGACTCCACGACGTGAAGCAGCTGCTCGAGGCGGTCATCGAGCACTCGCACGTCGGCGACGATCTCGACGATCTCTACGGGTCGTTCGGCCTCTCGCCGCCGCACGGCATCCTGCTCGTCGGACCGTCGGGCACCGGGAAGACGGCGATCGCGCGCGCGCTGTCGGGCGAGAAGCAGCTGCCGCTCATCAGCATCGACGGCCCGCAGCTGTACTCGAAATGGCTCGGCGAGTCGGAGAAGGCGCTTCGCGAAGTCTTCAAGAAGGCGCGCCGGTCGGCGCCGTGCCTGCTGTTCTTCGACGCGATCGACGCGATCGCGCCAAAGGTCGGCGCCGATCAGCAGACCAGCTCGGGCTCGGATGTCTACCAGCGGATTCTGAGTCAGCTGTCGCGCGAGATCGACAGCCTGCGCGACGTCAAAGGCGTGATTCTTCTGGCCGCCACCAGCCGGCCCGAACGGATCGAGCCGGCGCTCTTGCGCAGCGGGCGGTTCGACTATATCGTGCGCTTCGCCAAACCCGGCGCAGCCGATCGCGCGACGATTCTGCGTTTGTGCTGCCGTCAGGTGCCGCTTGCAAAGGACGTCGACCTCGACGCGATCGCGGCGCGGACCGAGGGATTCACCGGCGCCGATCTCGAGAGCCTCTGCAAGAAAGCGACGCTGCTGGCGATTGCGGAGTATCGGCGAGGCACAAGCGGCGGCTCGTTCAACGTTCGCCGCGACGATTTCGAGGCGGTGATCGACGACGGCGCAGGGCTGGAGCCAACTCCGCCCGCGGCGACCGAGTCGAGCCGCAGCGAGCGGGGGCAGCCTTGAGCCAAGCGTGGGGGGGCCCCACGCGACTTAAGAGCGTTCCCCGCGAGCAGTAAAAAAGAGGATCGGCATCATGGCGTACACCGAGCTCACGGTTTGGACCCGCGGCATCATCATGGACAAGGAAGGCCGCGACATCGTCGGGTCGATTGGCGCGGCCGCGCGGATGGAAGGCAAGTTCTCGCAGTCGATGGAGAATTACGTCGACAATCCCGATCGCACCAACGCGCCCACGCGCAAGTACTGCCGCATCAGCGACAGCGAGATCGAGAACGCGCTCACGTACGAGAACGAACATCCCAACATCGTCGTGCTCGTCGAGGAGACGATGGTCAAGGGGTGGGATTACATGCGGGGCATGCCGCCGGGCGGCACGCTCGTCATCAACACGCACTACACGCCCGACTACATGATGCGGTTCGTGCCGGGGCCCGAACGGCTCTCCCAGCTCGTCTGCGTGGACGCCGCGAAGCTCGCCGATCACCAATGGCTCTACTACAGGCTCGGCGAGCTGGGACTCGATCGCCTGTCGACGGAAGGCGCGGCCGAACGCAGCAAGGCCATTGCGCCCGACATCGCGGCGCCGCTCATCGCCGCGGTCGTGAAGACGACGGGCATCGTGAAGATCGAGACGATCGAGCCGATGATCGCGAACAAGGCGGCGTTCCGCGCGGCGCTCGACAACCTGCACATTCTTCCCCTTGGACAGGCGGTGGCGTAATCCATGTCGACCAAAGGCACACACATTCCCGATTGGCTGCAGGTTCCGTTCGCGGGCATCACGCCCGCGCCGACGCAGGAGAAAGGTCAGGACCTCTTCCCGACCGGCAACTGGCGCGCGATTCGGCCGGTGTATCGCGACAAGATGCCGCCGTGCAACAACGCGTGCGGCACGAACGAGAAGATTCAGGGGTACCTCGATCTGGTGAAGCGCGGGAAGTATCTCGACGCCTACGCGCTCATCAAGGAGGACATGCCGTTCCCCTCGATCACGGGACGCGTGTGCTATCACCCGTGCGAGCAGGCGTGCAATCGCGGCCAGTACGACGAGGCGATCTCGATTCGCGCCGTCGAGCGGTTCCTCGGCGATCTCGGTCAGGCGCTGCCGCGCGACGTGGTGAAAGCCGGCGCACCGAACGGAAAGAAGGTGGCGGTCGTCGGCTCGGGACCCGCGGGACACAGCGCCGCGTATCAACTCGCGCGTCTTGGCTACGGCGTGACGATTCTCGAGAAGTCGCCGAAGGCGGGCGGTCTGAATCGCGGCGGCATTCCAGATTGGGTGCTGCCGCAGGACGTGCTGGATCGAGAGATCGAGCGGCTCGTCGAGCTCGGCGTCACGATCAAGACGAACACCGAGGTCGGCAAAGACGTCAGCTGGGACGATCTGAAGAAGAACTACGACGCGGTGGTCCTGGCCGTTGGCCTCACCGAACCGAACAGCGCACGCGCACAGGGCGAAGACAAGGACGGCGTCCTGTTCGGGCTGCCCTTCCTTCGCGACATCGGCATGGGCACGTCGAAGGTGACGCTCGGTCCGCGCGTCGCCGTCATCGGCGGCGGCAACACCGCCATCGACTGCGCGCGCGAGGCGTTCCGGCAGGGTGCGCAGGAAGTGACGATGATCACGGTCGAGGGCGGACAGAAAGAGATGCCGTGCGTGCCGGAAGATCTGCACGACATGCTCGAAGAAGGGGTCGATCTGATGCACGGCCTCGCGATGACGTCGGTGGTCGGCAACGGGAAGGTCGAAGCACTGCAGCTGCAGCCGGCGCGGTTCACCGGCGCCATCAACGCCTCGCCGATCGCGATCGATCGCGACTCGGCCGGAACGAAATTCCCGGTCGACAACGTCATCATCGCCGTCGGCCAGCACGCGTCTCTCGCGTGGCTGCCGGCGGAGTTCAGGAACGAGCGCGGAACGATCAAGATCGACCAGTTCGGCCGCCTCGGCGACACGAACGTCTTCGCCGCCGGCGACATCGTGCAGATCGGCTCGGGTCAGCCGCTGATGGTGGTCAACGCCGTCGGCGACGGCAAACGCGTCGCGTTCAACCTGCACAGGGTGCTGAGCGGCCAGGCGCTCGAGGCGCGGACCGTTCCGCTCGACGTGATCACCGATCTGAACCGGATGAACATGACGTACTTCCCGCATTTCGCGCGCGTGCCGCAGGCGATGCTCCCTGCAGCCAGCCGCAAGCTGACGCAGGACGAAGTGATTCGATCGTTCTCCGAGGAGCAGGCGATTGAAGAATCGAACCGCTGCTTCAGCTGCGGCACGTGCAACGCGTGCGACAACTGTTATCTGGTCTGCCCGGAGCCGTGCATCGCGCGCTCGGTCCGCTCCAACGGTCTCTACAAGATTCTGATCGACTACTGCAAAGGCTGCCGAGTGTGCATCGAGGAATGTCCGACCGGCTGCCTCGAAGGCGTGCCGGAGCTCGATTTCGACACCGGCGTGGTTCGCATGGACACGGCGTTCGCGATCACGCAGGGGCTGCACGGACGCCAGGCCGAGCAGCTGCGGCAGGTACCGAACCTGCCGCCGAAGGATATAGAAAACTGGAGGTAGGGCAGAGGGCAAAGGGCAAAGGGCAAAAGGGCACCGTGCCCTTTGCCCTCTGCCCTCTGCCCTGAGGAGACACATGTCAACAGTTCTCGACAAGAAGCGAACGGTTCGGATCAACGGATGCGTCGCCGCCGCGCAGGCGGCGAAGTACGCGGACGTCGACGTGATCACCGCATATCCCATCCGGCCCTACACCGCGACGATGATGGCGCTGGCGCAGATGGTGGCCAACGGCGACCTCGACGCGGAGTACATCGTCGCCGACAGCGAGCACTCGCAGCTGTCGATCGCGCACGGCGCTTCGTCTTCGGGCGCGCGCGTGTTCACCGGCAGCTCCGGCGTCGGCGTGCAGTACGCGTACGAGCTCTACTCGCCGATTTCGGGCAGCCGCATGCCGGTCCAGATGATGATTGCGGATCGCGCGCTCGACCCGCCGGGCGACTTCGGCTCGGAACACACCGACGCGTTGTCGACGCGCGACATGGGTTGGCTCATGGGCTGGTCGTGCGACGCGCAGGAAGCGTTCGACAACCATCTGCTTGCGTACCGCATCGGCGAGGATCCACGCGTGCTGCTGCCGCAGATGGTGTGCCAGGACGGATTCTTCGTCTCGCACATCACGTGCGACGTGCAGCTGCCCGATCCGGGGCAGGTGAAGGAATTCCTGCCGCCGTACAAACATCCGTATCCGCTCGATCCGCGCCATCCCGTGTCGCACGGACCGCAAATCATGCCGGAGCAGGGACCGCCGCTGCAGCTCGAGCGCGCGCGCGCGATGGAGGGCGCCGTGCCGATCATCGAACAGGCGCATCAGGAATTCGCCGCCATCTTCGGCCGCCGCTACGACCCGTGGCTCGAGGAATTCATGACCGACGGCGCCGAGGTCGTCTTCTTCCTGCAGGGCGGCCATGGCGTCACGGCGCGGCATGCGATCCGGCACATGCGCGAGCGCGGCGCGAAGGTCGGGATGGTGCGCCTGAAGACCATCCGTCCGTATCCGACCGACCGCGTGATGGAGTCGCTGAGCAAGTTCAGGGTCGTCGGCGTCATCGAGACCAACATGGGGCTCGGCAGCGTGAGCAGCGGCGGATCGCTCTACGCCGAGGCGTGCGCCGCGCTCTACGAGAGCGCCCGGCGTCCGCTCGTGCTGTCGTTCATGGCCGGCATGGGCGGCGAAGCGATCGTGCTGAAAGAGTTCTACTGGATGACACAGAAGATGCTCGAAGCGCAGAAGCGCGGCGGCATCGAGAAGCGTACGCACTGGGTGGGTTTCGAAGAATGAGGTTGCTGGTTTCTGGAGGCACTGATGGCCGTCATTGAAGTTCAACGTCAGATGCTGCCGATGCTCGGCAGCCCGAATCAGGGCGCGCGATTCTACAACCCCGACCTGCCGCAGACCGAGCCGTTCGTGCCGGGTCATCGCACGTGCGCCGGCTGCGGACCGTCGATCCAGTACCGGATGACGAGCAAGGCGTCGGGCGACAACACGATTCTCGTCGGACCGACCGGGTGCATGTACGTCGCGAACAGCTCGTACCTCTGCACGCCGTACAACGTGCCGTGGGCGCACACGCAGATCGGCAGCGCGGGCAGCTTCACCGCGGGCGTCGCGGCCGCGTACGAAGCGATGATCCGCAAGGGCAAGTGGAGGGGACAGTTCCCGAACATCATCTGCGAAGCCGGCGACGGCAGCGCGTCGGACATCGGCATCGGATCGGTGTCGGGCGCGCTCTACCGGAACCACGACTGCCTCATCATCTGCTACGACAACGAGCAGTACGCGAACACCGGCATCCAGGCCTCGTCGCGCACGCCGTACGGCGGCATGACGACGTTCTCGCCGCCGGGACCGAAAGTGCCGGAGGCCAAGACGCTGTTCCCGAAAGATCTCGCGCGCATGATGGCGGCCGGCCATCCGCACTGCTACGTCGCGACGGCGAGCGTCGGCTATCCGATCGATCTCATGAACAAGGTCCGCAAGGGGCTGAACCACCGGGGCGCGGCGTTCATGATGATCTACACGCCGTGCCAGAAAGGATTCGTCTACGAGACGCCGCGATCGATCGATCTGGGCCGGCTCGTCGTCGAATGCGGCCTCTATCCGATCTGGGAATGGAATCCGGAGAAGCGCGAGTACGACTGCAGCTTCCGCCCGCAGAGCATGCGGCCGGTCGCGGAGTACCTGAAGCTGCAGGGACGATTCGGGCATCTGCACGCGGAGCACATCGCGACGCTGCAGCAGTTCGCGAACCAGCAGTGGGCGATGATGGGCATCCAGGTCCCGGAGGCGCTGATCAAAGCCGCCGATCCGAAGACGCAACAGAACATGGCGGCGGCGGAGGCTGCAGCCGCCATCGCCGACACCGTTTGACAAAAGGCGGTTGCATTTGAAGGCTGCTCATGGCTGATACGAACTCACAGGAAAGCTACATCGTCGCCGAAGGCAAGAAGCGCGGCGCGACGCGCGACGTGCGGCCGGAGGCGGCGCACGACAAGTTCTACACCGTGCTCCGCGTGCATCCGGGCGACGCCATCCTCAACGACAACTGGCACACGAACGAGGTCTTCGCGCACGCGAAGGACAACTTCGAGGGCTACACCTTCGCGATGCGCACGCTCGAAGCGTGGGGCGCAGCAGTCGAAAACGATCACCGCGGGTACTACACGGCGGGTGGGCGTGTGTGGGTACTCGACCTCGAACCGTCGGCGACAAAGAAGAAGCGGCTGCCGCCAAACACGTGAAAGTCCTCCTGATCGACGACACGCCAGAGATCGCGGAGCTGCTCTCCTTCGCGCTCCGCGATCGCGGCTACGACGTCGCGTCGAGCGGGTTCACGACCGACATCAACGAGATGATCGACGGCGAGCGCGCCGACGCGCTCGTCCTCGACTGCTCGGTCTTCGACATGAGCGAGTCGCTATTCGACGCCGTGCGCGACGATCCGGCGCACGCCTCCCTCCCCGTTGTCATCGTGAGCGACACGCCGGAGAAGGCGGACGCGAGCCTCCGCGCGCGCGACGCCGCGAACGTGCTGCTGATTCCGAAGCCGTTCACGGGGTCGCAGATCGCGCGCGC
>Ga0209474_10000043_pt1 | contig 143140 bp, 121 predicted proteins | sample GraSoiAngelo_145_FD_185902 | JGI IMG/M metagenome (GOLD analysis project Ga0209474, IMG submission 185902) | Grasslands soil microbial communities from the Angelo Coastal Reserve, California, USA - 14_1009_05_20cm (SPAdes) (version 2) | ecosystem: Environmental > Terrestrial > Soil >...
GGGCCTGAGCGCCAATGGAGGCGCTCAGACGGCTCTGCCAAGAACGACAGCCCAACCGAAACCAGCGCCCGTTGCTTCGCACGCGCCGACGACGACCGACGCGCAGCCGTCGCTCGTCACGCAGTACTGCGTTGGCTGCCACAACGATAAAGCCAAGACGGGCGGTCTCACGCTCGCGAGCTTCGATCCTGCGCATCCGGAACAGAACGCGGACACCGCCGAGAAGATGATCCGCAAGCTCCGGCTCGGCATGATGCCGCCTCCCGGAGCGCGGCGTCCCGACGCGGACGTCATCAACGCCTTCGCGGCATCGCTCGAAACGAAGATCGATCAGGTTGCCGCGGCGCACCCGAATCCCGGCCATCGCACGTTCCAGCGGCTGAACCGCGCCGAATATCAGCGGTCGGTCCACGATCTCCTCAACATCGACGTCGATGTGAATGCGTTCCTGCCGCCGGACACGATGAGCGGCGGGTACGACAACATCGCGGACGTTCAGAGCTTCTCGCCGGCGCTGATGGAAGGATATCTGCGCGCCGCCGCGAAGATCTCGAGCCTCGCCATCGGCGACAAGAACGCGAGCCCGAGCGAGTCGACCTACAAAGTGCCGCGCACGCAGTCGCAGATGAAACACATCGACGGCACGCCGTGGGGTACGCGCGGCGGCCTCGCGATCACGCACACGTTCCCCGCCGACGGCGAGTACACGTTCCGCATCATGCTGCATGGGACGCCGACCGGTCAGCTGTTCGGCAGCGTGGCGAGCCGCAACGAGCAGCTCGAAGTCTCCATCAACGGCGAGCGCGCGGCGCTCCTCGACATCAACTGGCGCATGAGCGAGACCGACAAGACCGGTCTCAACCTGGTGACGCCGCGCATCTTCGTGAAGGCCGGTCCTCAGCGCATCGCGGCCGCATTCATCCAGAAGTTCGACGGCGTCGTCGACGATCTCATGGCGCCGATCGACTACACGCTGGCCGACACCGAGTATGGCGACAACGCCGGCATCTACGTGCTGCCGCACGTGCGCGACTTCAGCATCACCGGTCCGCTGAAAGTGACTGGCGTATCGGAGACGCCGAGCCGCCGGCGCATTTTCACGTGCCGTCCGCTGTCGCCGACCGACCCTTCGACAAGCTCAGGGTCGCCGCGAGCGACATCTAGCGGCGACGAAATTCCCTGCGCACGCAAGATCGTCCAGGACCTCGCGAGCGAAGCCTACCGGCGTTCGGCCAACGGCGAGGACGTCGAGTCGCTGATGGAGTTCTACGCCGAGGGACGCAAGGGGCACGACTTCGAATCGGGCATCAAGACGGCGCTGCAGGCAATCCTGGCGAGCCCCAAATTCCTCTTCCGGCTCGAATCGGAACCGTCGAACGTGCGGCCGGGGCAGACCTATCGGCTGAGCGATCTCGATCTCGCGTCGCGGCTGTCGTTCTTCCTGTGGAACACGGTGCCGGACGCTGAGCTCGTCAAAGTCGCCAACAGCGGCACGCTGCACCAGCCGGCCGTGCTGGAGAAGCAGGTGCGTCGCATGCTCGGCGATTCGAAAGCCGACGCGCTGTCGACGCGCTTCGCGTCGCAGTGGCTCCGGCTGCAGGACGTCGAGAAACTGCACCCCGACGCGCTGTTGTTTCCGGGGTTCGACAACGAGCTCGCCGAATCCTACAAGCGCGAGACGGAGCTGTTCTTCAACAGCATCGTCCGGGAAGATCGGAACGTGCTCGACCTGCTGACGGCGAACTACTCGTTCATCAACGAACGCATCGCCAAGGTCTACGGGATCCCGAACATCGTCGGCGGCGAGTTCCGCCGCGTGACGATGCCCGACCAACGGCGCGGCATTCTGGGTCAGGGCAGCATCCTGATGCAGACCGCCGTAGCGGATCGCACGTCGCCGGTGCAGCGCGGCAAGTGGATCATGGAAACGCTGCTCGGATCGCCGCCGCCGCCGCCGCCGCCGAATGTACCGGCGTTCGACGAGACGAAATCGGCGACGGCGACGGGCAAGACGCTGTCGGTGCGCGAACGCATGGAAGAGCACCGCAAGAATCCGGCCTGCGCATCGTGCCACCGCGTCATCGATCCGATCGGCCTCGCGCTCGAGAATTTCGACACGATCGGGGCGTGGCGGATCAAGGACAACGGCGTGGACGTCGACACGAGCGGCACGCTCTACGACGGCACGAAGATCAGCGGTCCCGACGACCTGCGGCAGGCGCTGCTCGCGCGATCGGAGCCGGTCATCCGCAACTTCACGGACAATCTGATGTCGTACGCGCTCGGCCGCCGCATCGAGTACTACGACCAGCCGACGATTCGCGCGATCGTGAAGAAGGCCGCGGTCGGCGGCAACAAGTTCTCGTCATTCGTGCTGGGCGTCGTCAACAGCCCGGCGTTCCAGATGAGCATGGCGGAAGCCATCACGACGACCGCCGCCGAACGCGAGGAAGCGGAGCGGGGCCAAGGGGCCCCCGCGAGCGACCGAGCCGGGGTCCGGGGCGCAGCCCCGGTTAAGTAAGGAGCCAACATGTACATCACGAAGAAGCACGTCTCCCGGCGCACCGTCCTGAAAGGGATGGGTGTGACGGTGGCGTTGCCGTTCCTCGATGCGATGCTGCCGGCGGGCACGGCGTGGGCCAGAACCGCCGCGGGGTCGTCGAAGATTCGGCTCGTGTGCATGGAAATGGTGCACGGGTCGGCCGGCAGCACGGCGCTGGGCGTCAAGAAGAATCTGTTCGCGCCCGTGAAGGCCGGCCGCGACTTCGAATTCACGCCGACCCTCGAGCCGCTCGCGCCGTTCCGCGACGACGTGACGATCATCAGCAACACCGACGTGCACAACGCGGAGGCGTTCACGCTGCCGGAAATCGGCGGCGATCACTTCCGCTCGAGCGCCGTGTTCCTCACGCAGTCGCATCCGAAGCAGACCGAGGGCAACGACGTGCACGCCGGCACGTCGCTCGATCAGCTGTACGCGAAGCAGTTCGGCCAGGACACGCCGATTCCGTCGATGCAGCTCTCGATCGAGAACGTCGATCAGGCGGGCGGCTGCACGTACGGCTATTCCTGCATCTACACCGACACGATCAGCTGGGCGTCGCCGACGCAGCCGCTCCCGATGATCCGCGATCCGCGCGTCGTGTTCGATCAGCTGTTCGGCGTCGGCGCGACGCCCGAGGAGCGCGCCGCAAGCCTGAAGGCGGACCGCAGCATCCTCGACTGGATCAACGGTCAGGTGTCGCAGTTGAAGCGGCAGCTGGGCGCGAGCGACCGGCGCCGGCTCGACGAGTACGTCGAGAACGTGCGCGAGATCGAGCGCCGCATCCAGCGCGTCGAGGCGCGCAACGCCAGCGGCGAGCAGCGCGCGATGCCGGAAGCGCCGATCGGCGTTCCTGATTCATTCGAGGAGCACGCGCGCATTCTGATGGATCTGATCGCGTTGGCGTTCGCCGCCGACACCACGCGCGCCTTCTCCTTCAAGCTCGGACGCGACGCGTCGGGCCGCGCCTATCCAGAGAGCGGCGTGGCGACCGGTTTCCACAACGCGTCGCACCACGGCGAGCGTGAAGACCGCATCATGGACTTCGCGAAGATCAATCGGTACCACGTGAGCATGGTGCCGTATCTGCTCGAGAAGCTGAAGAACACACCGGAGGGCGACGGCAACCTGCTCGACAACTCGCTGATCGTCTACGGCTCGCCGATGGGCGATTCGAACATCCACAACCACAAGCGCGTGCCGCTGTTCGTTGCCGGTCACGCCGGCGGTCGGCTGAAAGGCGGCGTCCACATCAAGGCGCCGGACGGCACCCCGATGGCCAATCCGATGCTGACGATGCTGCACATGCTGGGACGTACCGACCTGCAGCAGTTCGGCGACAGCACGGGCGAGCTCGACTTGAACAATCCGTCGCCGGCGACGGCGACCAGCGAGGGTGTGTAGCGACGACGAGCGGCACGTGTAGCGCAGGCCTTTAGGCCTGCCGTCCCCCGGCGGCGCGGCGAAGCAGCCCTAAAGGGCTGCGCTACAGACTTGCTAGTTGAGGATTACCGGATGCGAAGAACGTTGATCACTTCGGGCGCCATCGGCGCGCTGTTCCTCTCCGCCTTGATGCACGCGGCGCCGCCGACCGGATCGGTTGCGGACGCCGTGATGCAAGGCAACAAGGACGCCGTGCGCGCGCTGCTCAAGGACGGCGCGGACGTCAACACGGCGCTCGGCGACGGCATGACGGCGCTGCACTACGCCGCGTCGAAGCACGACGTCGAGATGGCGAAGATCCTGCTCTACGCCGGCGCGAACGTGAAGGCGACGACGCGCATCGGCGGATACACGCCGCTGCTCATTGCGAGCCGCGACGGCGACGCGCCGATGATCGAGACGCTGCTCGCCTCCGGCGCCGATGCGAACAGCGCGACGACCAACGGCACGACCGCACTGATGCTCGCGTCGGCGGCAGGTCACGTCGACGCCGTCAAGGCGCTGCTGGCGAAGAATGCGAACATCAACGCGAAGGAGTCGGTGAAGGGCGAGACGCCAATCGCATTCGCGGCCGCGTTCGGCCGCGCCGACGTCATTCGTGAGCTGGCCGCGCGCGGAGCGGACGTCAACCTGCGGACCAGAGTCCAGGATCTGTCGGCGTTCGCGAAAGAAGAGCAGGAGCGCTTGATCGCCGAGCGGCAGCAGCAGGGCGGTGGAACGCGTGGCCGTGGGGAGCCCGCGGAAACAAAAGAGACGAAGGACACGAAACCGGCCGCTGACGCGTCGAAGGCCGCCGTAGAAGGCAAGGACGCGAAGCCAGTCGCGGCGACAGGCCAGACAACTGAGGCTCAGCGAGGCCGCGGCGGGCGCGGGCGCGGTGTCGATCCGACCAAGCAGGTGCCGGGCCTCGAGCGGCAATACAACTACACCGAGCTCGTCGGGTACTGGGGCGGTCTCTCGCCGCTGCATCTTGCCGCGCGGCAGGGACACGTGGATGCGGTGAAGGCGCTCGTGGACGCGGGCGCCGACCTCAATCAGCCGACCTCCGGCGATCACGTCACGCCGATGCTCATCGCGACGATCAACGGTCAGTTCGACCTCGCAAAGCAGCTGCTCGATCGCGGCGCCGACCCGAACCTCGCGCAGGACAACGGCGTCACGCCGCTGTATGCGACGCTGAACGTCCAGTGGGCTGCCAAGGCGTTGTATCCGCAGCCGCGCGCCTACGAGCAGCAGAAGACGTCGTACTTGCAGTTCATGGAGGCGCTGCTGCAGAAGGGCGCGAACCCGAACGCGCGGTTGACGAAGAAGGTCTGGTACTCGCAGTACGACTTCGATCAGTCAGGCGTCGACGAGACCGGCGCCACGCCGTTCTGGCGCGCCGCGTACTCGTCGGACATCGATGCGATGAAGCTGCTCGTGAAATGGGGCGCCGATCCGGCGATCCCCACGATCCGCACGCCGGGACGCGTGCGGACGGGCGACGCGGTCCGCGAGGCCGAAGACGTCTCGGGCGTGCCGCCGGTGCCGGTCGGCGGGCCGGGCGTGCCCGCGCTGCTGGCCGCGGCCGGTGCGGGCTACGGTGAAGGCCTCGCCGCCAACCATCATCGCTATGCGCCGAGCGGCATGCTCGCCGCCGTGAAGTACATGATCGAGGAGCTCCATCTCGATCCGAACGTCCGCGACCACGAAGGCAACAACGCGATTCACGACGCGGCCGCGCGCGGCGACGTGGAGATGATCAAGTACCTCGTGTCGAAGGGCGTCGACGTCAAAGTCGTCAACCGCGAAGGCAAGACGACGGCCGACATGGCCAACGGTCCGGTGCAGCGCATCAACCCGTGGCCGGAAGCGCTGGCTCTGCTCGAGACCCTGGGCGCGAAGAACAATCACAAGTGCGTGTCATGCTGATTTGAGGATTTGGGGATCTCGAGTCCTCGAATCCTCTCACCTTCTCACTCGCGTGCGGCCCCACCCTTATTCACTGCGGCGGGGCCCCGCCGCTGTTGCTCGGCGCGTGCGCGCCTCGCAACGGCTCAAGGCTGTCACGACTCCCTGATTACGTCTGAAGCCGCGCTACCACGCGATTTCGATCGTCGGTCATCATTCCTTATCGTGCTTCTGCCGGTACTCCTCCTCCGCGATCAGCGCGTCCTTGCGGCCGGCAATCTGACGTTTTCGCTCTCGTTTCACCGACTCCCGTCGACGCTCATCGGTGCTGACCGCGACGGTAGGCAGTTGTCGCTCCAGATCTGTTCCATTACAGGACGGACAGTGCGGAACATCGCCCGTACGCACGAGCGCTTCGAACGGGTGATCGCAGCGTCGACATCGAAAATCGAACAGTGGCACGCGGGTCCTCCAGGAGACATTCGGTGACGTTTTCAGACGACAAATTGTACGCTTAAGGCCAGAGTCTCCGTATACTTAGGCCGATAATGAAGACCTTCGTCATAGCGAGCCTCGCCACGTCCATCGTGGCGCTCGGTATGGCTGCGGGCCAGACCACCGCGCCGACCGGACGCCCCCGGACGGCGACGCCAACGTCGCCGAAGTTGGCGACCGCGCATGCGTCGGCCGGACTGTCGATCGAATCGCAGAATCAGCTGGTCGGTCAGTACTGCGCGACGTGCCACAGCGACAAGACACGGGCCGGCGGACTGTCGCTCGCCGCGTTCGACGCGGCCAAAGTCGTCGAGAACGCGAACGTCGCCGAGAAGATGATCCGCAAGCTGCGGGCCGGGATGATGCCGCCGCCGCAGGCCCGGCGTCCCGACGCGGCGACGATTCAGTCGTTCTACGAGACGCTCGAGAACACGATCGACGCCGCGGCGGCGCTCAAGCCGAATCCCGGCTGGCGTCCGTTTCAGCGGTTGAACCGCGCGGAATATCAGCGTGCTGTTCGCGATCTTCTTGGCATCGACGTCGATGTCACCGCGTATCTCCCGCCCGACACCGTCAGCAGCGGCTTCGACAACGTAGCCGACGAGCAGACGTTTTCGCCGGCGCTGCTCGAAGGGTACCTGCGCGCGGCGAGCCAGATCAGCCGGCTCGCCGTCGGCGATCGCAACGCGAGCGCGACGTCGGCCACCTACAAGATCGGACGGTTCGGATCGCAGATGCGCCAGGTCGACGGCGCGCCCATCGGTACGCGCGGCGGCATCTCGGTCGTCCACATCTTTCCGGCCGACGGCGATTACGTGATCAAGGCGTCGATGCACTACGAGCCGCTCGGCGGCATCTTCGGCCGCTACTCGATGCTGACGATGAACATCGGCGAGCAGCTCGAGGTGTCGATCAACGGCGAGCGCGTGGCGCTGCTCGACGTGAAGCCGAACATGAGCGAGACCGATCAGCAGACGGGGCAGAACGGTCTCGAGCTCAAGACGGATCCGATTCACATCAAGGCCGGACCGCAGCGCGTCACGGCGGCCTTCATCCAGAAGCTCGAAGGACCGGTCGACGATCTCGTCGCGCCGCTCGAGAACACGCTCGCCGACGTCGACGTGCAGTTCGGGGTCACGGCGCTGCCTCACATGCGCGACATGACGATCCTCGGGCCCTCGCACGTCACCGGCGTGTCCGAGACCGTCAGCCGCCGCAAGATCTTCAGCTGCCGTCCGTCGAACGGAAACGACGAGGAGACGTGCGCGGCCGGGATCGTGAAACGCCTGACGAACCAGGCGTACCGGGGCGGCGCGACCGCGGACGACATCCAGGACGCGCTGGAGTTCTACCAGAAGGGACGCAAAGGCGGCGATTTCGAAAACGGCGTCCGCCTCGCGCTTCAGTCGGTGCTGGTCAGCCCGCGATTCCTGTTTCGTCTGGAGCATCCGTCGACTGTCGGCGCGCGCCCGACCGTCGCGCGCGCGGCGTCGCAGATGTTGCGGATCAGCGATCAGGATCTTGCCTCGCGCCTGTCGTTCTTCCTCTGGGCGTCGGTGCCGGATGCCGAGCTCGTCAAGGCCGCGAACAACGGTTCGCTCCGCTCACCACTCGGCGTCGAGAAGCAGGTGAAGCGGATGCTCGCGGATCCGCGATCGGATGCGCTGTCGAAGCGCTTCGCGAGCCAATGGCTGCGGCTGCAGGATCTCGACAAGATTCATCCCGACGTGCTGCTCTACCCGCAGTACGACGATCGCCTGGCCGAGGCGATGCAGCGCGAAACGGAGCTCTTCTTCGACAGCATCGTGCGCGAAGATCGGAACGTGCTCGATCTGCTCACCGCCGATTACGGCTTCGTCAACGAGCGGCTCGCGAAACATTACGGCATTCCAAACATCATCGGCGCGTCGTACCGGCGCGTGCAGCTGCCGGAATACCGCCGCGGACTCCTGGGACAGGGAAGCATCCTGACGCTGACGTCGGTCGCGGATCGCACGTCGCCGGTGCTGCGCGGCAAGTGGGTGATGGAAGTGCTGCTCGGCACGCCGCCGCCGCCGCCGCCGCCGAACGTGCCGGCCCTCGACGATACGACCAAGACCGAGCGTGACGGCATGCGCCTGACGACGCGGCAGCGGATGGAAGAGCATCGGAAGAATCCGTCCTGCAACAGCTGTCATCGTGTGATCGATCCGCTCGGGCTCGCGCTCGACAACTTCGACGTGACCGGCGCCTGGCGCATCAAGGACAACGAGGTCCCCGTCGACGTCGTCGGCGATCTGTACGACGGGACGAAGATGAACGGGCCGTCGGGGCTGCGCGACGCGCTGCTGAAGCATCGGGACATGGTGCTGCGCAGCTTCACCGAAAACCTGCTGACGTACGCGGTCGGCCGTCGCATCGAGCCCTCGGACATGCCGACGGTTCGCGTGATTATTCGCGACGCGGCGAAGAGCGGCAATCGTGCGTCCTCGTACATTCTCGGCGTCGTGAACAGCGCAGCGTTCCGAATGGTGAAGCCCGAGAGTCGTGAGCTGAAGGCGGACGATGCAGAGCGGCGTTTTTAGATCGCGCCCCTGACAGGGGCTGGGCCACACGACAGGGGCCGCGCCGCCGGACAGGGCCGCGCGACAGGGTGCGAGAAGATGTGGCGCGGGGCTTTCAGCCCCGCGTCTGGAGAGGGCGACGATGTACATCACGAACAAGCAGTTGTCGCGCCGCACGGTGCTGAAGGGCGTCGGCGTGACGATGGCGCTCCCGTTTCTGGAAGCGATGGTTCCGGCGCGGAGCGTGTTCGGCGCGACGCCCGGGAAGAAGCTTCGGCTCGTGGCGATCGAGATGGTGCACGGTTCGGCCGGCAGTACGGCGCTCGGCATCAAGAAGAACCTGTGGGCGCCGTCGGCCGTCGGTCGCGATTTCGACTTGAGCTCGACGAGCCTCGTGTCGCTGCAGCCGTACCGCGATTACGTCACCATCGTCAGCAACACCGACGTGCGGAACGCGGAGGCGTTCACGGCGCCGGAGATCGGCGGCGACCACTTCCGGTCGAGCGCCGTGTTCCTCACCCAGACGCATCCGAAGCAGACGCAGGGATCGGACGTACGCGCCGGCACGTCGCTGGATCAGATCTACGCGAGGCAGTTCGGCCAGGAGACGCCGATTCCGTCGATGCAGCTCTGCATTGAGAACGTCGATCAGGCGGGCGGCTGCTCGTACGGCTACTCGTGCACGTACACCGATTCGATCAGCTGGGCCTCACCAATCGAGCCGCTGCCGATGGTCCGCGATCCGCGCGTCGTCTTCGATCAGCTGTTCGGCGTCGGCGCGACGCCGCAGGAGCGCGCGGAACGGCGCTCCGAGGATCGCAGCATCCTCGACTGGCTGGGCACAGCGACCGCGCGGCTCAAGAAGGATCTCGGCGCGGCTGATCGCGCGCGCTTGTCGCAGTACCTCGAAGAAGTCCGGGAGATCGAGCGGCGCATCCAGCGCGTCGAGGCGAAGAACTCGAGCGGCGAGCCGCGCGAGCTGCCCGAGGCGCCGGTCGGCGTGCCCGATTCGTTTTCAGAGCACGTGAAGCTGATGTTCGATCTGCAGGCGCTCGCGTTCGCCTCGGACGTCACGCGCGTGTTCGCGTTGAAGCTGGGGCGCGACGCCTCGAACCGCGTGTATCCGGAGAGCGGCTTCAAAGGCGCGTTCCATTCCGCGTCGCATCACGGCGAGCGTGAAGATCGGATCGTCGATTTCCAGAGGATCAACACGTATCACGTCAGCATGATCCCGTACCTGCTGGAGAAGCTGAAGAGCACGCCCGATGCGGACGGCAGCACCCTGCTCGACAACTCGGTGATCATCTACGGATCGCCGATGGGCGATTCGAACCTACACAACCACAAGCGATGTCCGATTTTCATCGCGGGGCACGCGGGCGGCCGGCTGAAGGGCGGCCTGCACCTGCGCGCTCCCGACGGCACGCCGATGGCCAACTTGATGCTGAGCGTGATGCACAAGCTCGGCGTCGACGACATGCAGCAGTTCGGCGACAGCACGGGCGAGTTCGATTTGAACCAGATTTAGGCTGATGGGGCGCGGCCCTTTCAGGGCCGCGCGCGCTTCGCGGGCCTGAAAGGCCCGCCACATAGGCAGAGCGAGAGAGTCACAGGAGCAGACAGAAGATGCGACAGAAGCTGATTCGCGTGAGCGTCGCGCTGATGTCGCTCGGCTTATCGGTGCTCCTCGGCGCCGCGCCGCCGTCACCGGTCGCAGATGCAGCGCAGGCGGGCGACAGGGATGCCGTGCGATCGCTGTTGAAGCAGGCGGCCGACGTCAACGCGTCGCAGGCCGACGGGATGACGGCGCTGCACTGGGCCGCGATGCGCAACGACGCCTCTCTCGCCGAAACGCTGCTGTACGCCGGCGCGAGCGTGACGGCGTCGACCCGCATCAACTCGTATACGCCGCTCCTGCTCGCGGCGAAGAACGGCAACGCCGCCGTGATGGAGCCGCTCATCAAGGCGGGGGCCGACGTCAACGGCAGGACGTCGAACGGCACTACTGCGTTGATGTTCGCCGCGGCCGCCGGCAACGCCGACGCCGTAAACGTGCTGATCGATCGCGGCGCAGACATCAACGTGGCTGAACCGGTCCGCGGTCTCACGGCGGTGATGTTTGCCGCGGCGTCCGATCGCACGCCGATCGTCGCGCTGCTGGCGAAGCACGGCGCCGATCTGAAGGCGACGACGAAGACGGTCGACTTGAACGCGATGGGACGGAATTCGGCGGTCTTTGCCGGCGTGCTGTTCGGCAATCCGCAGGCGCCGTCCAGGCCTGCCGAAGCCACGAAGGGCGGCGAGCCGCCGAAGCCTGGCGAAAGTCGTCGAGAACCTCAGGGTCGCCCAGAGGAAGGTCGAAGGGCGACAGGAGGGCAGGCCCCTTCGACAGGCTCAGGGCAGGCGAGTGGGGGGCCGGGCGGCGGCGGGCGTGAAGGGCGCAATCCGTTTGCCGGTACGGCGGGAATCGATCGTCAGTATCAGCTGAACGAGCTCGTCTACGCGCAAGGTGGGATGACGCCGCTGCTGCTCGCCGCCCGTCAGGGGTACACCGAAACCGTGCGAACGCTGCTCGACGCGGGCGCCGGCATCAATGAGGTGAGCGCCGGCGATTCAACCAGCCCGATCCTGATCGCGACGCTGAACGGCCATTTCGATCTGGCGAAGGAGCTGCTCGATCGACATGCCGATCCGCGGCTGGCGGCCGAGAATGGCGTGACGCCGCTGTACGCCGCGCTCAACTGCGAGTGGGCGCCGAAGGCGCTGTATCCGCAGCCGCGCGCGTACGTGAACCAGAAGGTGACGTACCTCGAGCTGATGAAGGCGCTGCTCGACGCGGGCGCGGATCCGAACGTCCGGCTGAAGAAAAAAGTCTGGTATCAGGGCTACAGCTTCGACCTGTCCGGCGTCGACGAGATCGGCGCGACGCCGTTCTGGCGAGCCGCCTATGCGAGCGACGTCGACGCGATGCGCCTGCTCGTCGCGTACCATGCCGACTCGAACATCCCGACGATGAAGAGCGCCGGCCGGCCGAGAATCGCCGACGAGAATCGCGAAGTGAAGGACGTCTCGCCGCTGCCGCCGGTGCCGCTCGGCGGACCCGGCATTCCGGCGGTCGTGGCGGCTGCGGGGTCGGGCTACGGCGAAGGCTTCGCCGCCAACTCGCATCGCTTCGCGCCGACCGGCATGCTCGCGGCGGTGAAGTACCTCATCGAAGAGCTGCACGCCGATCCGAACGCGAAGGATCACGAAGGCAACACGGCGCTGCACAACGCAGCGGCGCGCGGCGACGTCGAGATGATCAGATATCTCGTCTCGAAAGGCGCCGACGTGACGGCGGTCAACCGCGAAGGGAAGACGACGGCCGACATGGCGAACGGTCCGGTGCAGCGCATCCAGCCCTGGCCCGAAGCGCTTGCGCTCCTCGAATCGCTCGGCGCGAAGAACAACCACAAGTGCGTGTCGTGCTGACGTAGACGCGTCGCTGTAGCTACATCGTGTTAGAATTGTGGCTACAGGATTCTGCCTCGATGCACACCGTCGGCATTCGCGAGCTCAAGAACCAGCTCAGTCGTCACCTGAAGCGTGTGCGTGCCGGTCACCGGCTGGTCGTCACCGAGCGTGGCAAACCTATCGCCACGATTGTGCCGGCTGAAGAGGCGAACATCCCCGAAGGGCTGCTGCGCTTGATCAGGGAAGGGAAAGCGCACTGGGGCGGCGGTAAGCCGACCGGGTCGAAGCGGCCGCCGCGGATCAAGGGACCCAGCGTCTCGGATGCCGTCCTCGAAGACCGTGAAGATCGCGTGTGACGGTCTACCTCGACGCGAGCAGTCTCGTAAAACTGTACGTCTCGGAACCGGGCAGCCATGACGTCCGGCAATTGCTTGCCACAGCACGGTCGGCCGCGACGTCGGGGTTGACGTACGCCGAAGCGCGGGCAGCGTTCGCGAGGCGCTTTCGGGAAAAGGGACTCTCGGGTCGCGATTACGCGATGGTCAAGCGTGATTTCGATGCCGATTGGCCGGGGTATGTGTCCATCGACGTGTCAGCGGCGTTGTGCAGGAGCGCAGGCGAGCTCGCCGAACGCCACCACCTGAAGTCCCTCGATGCGATCCATCTCGCATCGTTTGTGGAACTCACGTCGACGACCTGGCCGGATGACGTGGAATTTTCGAGCTTCGACACGCGCCTGAATCGCGCGGCCGCGTCGGCGCTGCGATCGCTGAAGCGCGTCAGGTGAATTCGCGGGACTACCGTCGCCGATTTGCGCCGTAGCGCGGGAGATCTACCGAAGGCGAATGGAGCCGGCGATCGGACTTGAACCGATGACCTGTCGATTACGAATCGACTGCTCTACCAACTGAGCTACGCCGGCCAAGCGTGAAACCGGTATTCTACCACGGCCATGGTGGCCACTCACCGGCGCAGCGTGATGACGCGCGGGCAGGGCGATGCGCACGATGTCACCGACGTCGTCTCTCACATCGTCGCCGACTCACACATCGCGAGCGGCACGGCGACGGTCTTCATCGTCGGCTCGACGGCCGCGGTCACCACGATCGAATTCGAACCGGGCGCCATCGCCGATCTCAACCGGCTCTTCGAGCAGATCGCGCCGCGCGACGCCGATTACCGCCATCATCTCCGCTGGGGCGATGACAACGGATCGAGCCACGTGCGCGCAGCGTTGCTCGGTCCGTCGCTGACGGTGCCGTTCGCCGACGGCAAGCTGCTGCTCGGCACGTGGCAGCAGATCATTCTCCTCGAGCTCGATACGCGTCCGCGCAAGCGTGAAATCGTTATTCAAGTCGTCGGTGAGTGAGGGGACCGTCGTGCATCAACGAAGTTCGGTCCAGACTTCGCGACGGACCAAATCGCGGAGTCCCGCCGCGCGTTCGCTGTTGGCCCTGCGCTGCGCTTCGGCCGGCACGACGCGCGCGGTCGCCGCATCGAGTCCGGCGGCGAGCGCTTCGGCGGCGGCCATGTTCTTCAGACGGAAAATCCGCAGGTGCGTCCAATCGGTCGTCACGCCGGGCGCGGGCGTCACGGTGCGGACTTCCTCGAACACGCCGGCGCGCCGCGCGTCCTCGTCGATCGGCTCCGCGACGGTCTTGATGTACGCGTTGTACGCGTCGAGCTGACCGGGTTTCGCGCGCCAGTAGTAGGCAACGAACACCGCGCCGGTCGATGCCGTCGGCGGACCACCGCGGCCGGCCGCCGGCTGTGTCAAGGGCGGCGGTGGCGGTGCAGGCGCCGGCGGGACCGTGCCTCCGAGTTTGAACGCCCACAGGCGATCGCCTCTCGCCGAGAGTTGAAACTGATTGCCGCCCGACAGAATGGCGACGTATTGCTGGCCGTCGACCTGGAACGTCGAGACGGGCGCGTCGGCGCCCGCTCCCGTTTGAAACGTCCACGACACGTTGCCGTTCGCGGCGTCGTACGCCACGAGGTTGCCGTCCGACTCACCGTGAAAGATCAAACCGCCGGCCGTGCTCAGGAGGCCGCTGCCGGTGCCGATCGGGAATTTCGTGCGCTTCTGCCAGACGATCTTGTTCGTCGCCGGATCCATCGCCGTCAGCGTTCCCGAGCGTGGCTCACCGGCCGGCCGGTTGAAGCCGGTTCCGTTCCCGACGGTCTCGAACTGCTGCGTCTGCCCGTTCCACACCTGACGCCGCACGTTGTGCGCGGAGTTGATTACCGCGCCCGGGACGTAGACGAGACCAGTCTTCGGACTGAACGTCGACGGCGCCCACGCGTTTCCGCCCTGTGTCCCCGGGGCGAGAACGATCGTCTTGTCCCAGTATGGCGTGAAGATGCAGCCGCTCTCGACGCCCGGCGCGACGCTATCGGGTTCGGGGCACGTCGGAACGAACGAGTCGCCGATCGGAAATGGCTGCGTCGCCGCCGTCTTCATCCGCCGCTCGACGCGGACCGGTTTCTCCGGGATGCCGATGAGCGGTTTCCCCGTGACGCGATCGAGGATGTAGAGGAACCCGGTCTTGCCGGCGTGCACGAGGATCTTGCGCGGCCGACCGCGATAGGTGATGTCGGCGAGCAGCGGCGCCGAGCTCGCGTCGTAATCCCACACGTCGTGGTGCACTTCCTGAAAGTGCCACCTGTACGCGCCCGTCTTCAGATCGAGCGCGAGAATCGATGACGTGAACAGGTTGTCGCCGCTTCGATCCTGACCGTCGTTGTCCGGGCCGGCATTGCCGATCGGCACGTAGATCGTCCGGAGCTCAGGATCGATCGCGGGGTTCAGCCACACGGGACCGCCGCCGTGCTTGTACGAGTCGCCTTCCCAGGTGTCGCCGCCGCGTTCGCCCGGAGCGGGCACCGTGAAGAACTTCCACACCTCGGCGCCGGTCTTGACATCGTATGCGCCGATTTGTCCGCGGACGCCGACCTCGCCGCCCGCGATGCCGATGTACACGAGTCCGTCGCAATATACCGGCGCCGCGCTCGTGAAGGCGCGCGGCTGATCGGTGAGCCGCGTTTTCCAGACGACCGACCCGGTCTGCTGGTTCAGCGCGACGAGCGTGTTGTCGCGCTGCGCAAAGAGCACTTTCCCTTCGACGACGACGACGCCGCGGTTGGTGCCGCCGCCGGCGCCGCGCAGCTCGGGCGAATATTTCCACTTGATCGCGCCGTTCCCTGCGTCGATCGCGAACACGTTCTGAAAGCTCGAGGTGATGTAGATCACGCCGTCGGACGCGACCGGCGTCGCCTGCATGTTGCCGCCGTTGCCGTCCTCGAGGTGAATCATCCACGCGCCGCCGAGATTCTTGATGTTCGAGAGATTGATCTGGTCGAGCGCCGAATAGCGCTGATTCGCCCAGTTGCCGCCGACGAGCGGGAAGTCTTTCGTGGGCGGCTGACTCCAGTCGGCGGCTGTGCCGCCGACGCGCGCGATCGCGGTCCCACAGACGACCAACAATGCGGCGAACAGAAGTTTGTGCGTCATGATCCTCGATGCCTGCGCTACTTTTTCTTGACCGGGATATCGGGCCGCGGGTCGCCGACGAACCCGTCGCGGTTCGGCATCTTCACCCGCGGCAGCGTCGTCTCATCGAGGACATCGTCTTCACCGACGATGCCGTTGAGGAACAGGACGTATGCCGTCGTCGCGTACACCTGATCCGTTGTCAGCGTTCCGGGATGATCGAACGGCATCGCGCGGCGCAGATAATCCCACAGCGTCGTCGCAAACGGCCAATAGCTGCCGACGGTCTTGAGCGGCGCCGACGTGTTCAGGGATCCCTGGCCGCCGGCGAGGATGTCCTGCGGCCCTTCCGTGCCGGTCGGCCCGTGGCACGTGACGCAGCGGCTCGTGTAGGTTTCTCTCCCGGCGCGCGCCGTCCCGCGGCCCGGCGGCAGACCGCGGCCATCGGGAAAGACGTCGATGTCGATGGCTTTCAATTCTTCGGCCGTCGGAGCGCGTCCGATGCCGAACGTGGGCGATTGGGCGACAGCGGGCTCAATGGCAGGCCTGAAGGCCTGCGCTACCAAGATCGCGACCAATACCGCGACCGCGCCGACGATGATGCCGACGCGGTAGCGCAGCCCTTTAGGGCTGCCTTGACTACGTCCGATTTGCATTCGTGACCGTTCCGTTCGAGTCGACCTTCCACATCTGGATCCCGTTGTTGTGATAGTTCGAGTTGACACCCCGAATCTCGACGAGCCGCTGCACCGTCGGCTGCGTGTAGCCGGTTTCGTCCGTCGCGCGCGAGGCGAGCAGGGCATCGCGGCCATCCCATTTCCACGACCAACGGAAGCGCGTATGCGCTTTCGGCAAAACAGGCGTTTGGAGCTCCGCAGCCGTCCACGATTGACCGCCGTCGATCGTGATCTCGACGCGCGCGATTGCGCCACGGCCCGACCATGCGAGCCCGGTCAGCTCGTACACGCCCGCACCGCGAAGTCTGTCGCCGGCCGACGGGCGCGTGATGAGCGACTTCGCTTCCATGTAGAACGTGAACTGCCTCGCGGTGCCGTCCGGCATCAGATCGGTGTACTTCGACGTCTCCTCGCGTGACATCGCGGGTCGATCGAGCACTTTCACGCGGCGCAGCCACTTGACGTTGACGTTGCCTTCCCATCCGGGCACGAGCAGCCGCAGCGGATACCCCTGTTCGGGACGCAGCGGCTCGCCGTTTTGACCGTAGGCAACCATCACATCGTCCATTGCCTTCACGATCGGGATGCTGCGATCGTGACGTCCTGGGTCAGCGCCTTCGGCGAGAATCCAGGCGCCTTCGGGTTTGACCGCGCATTCCTTCAGCAGCATCGAGAGCGGCACGCCGGTCCATTCGCTGCAGCTCGTCAACCCGTGGCCGCGCTGCGCGTCGGTGGCGCCGCTGCTGCGCCACTCGGAGCGGCTGTTGCCCGAGCATTCGAGGAAGTAGATTCTGGACACCGACGGCAGCCGCTTCAATTCGTCCACGGTGAAGACGAGCGGACGGTCGACGAGCCCGTGGATGGTCAACGTGTGCCTCGCCGGATCGATCTGAGGCACGCCCGAATGATGGCGCTCGAAGTGAAGCGACGAAGGCGTGATGATGCCGAAGGTGTCGTGCAGCGGCGTCTGGCTCGCTGATTCTTCGAGCGGCACCTGTCGATCCTGCTGGACGAATCGCTTCGCTTTCTCGAACGTCGATCGCGCGCCGTATTCGCTGACCGGCGCGCCGAGCGCGCGCGGCTCGAGAGCGTCCGAATCCGGACGATATTTCGAGCGACAGGCCACGAGCGCGGCGCTCCACGCCGCCCCCAATGAGAAAAAGCGCGAGAGGAAGCGGCGGCGCGAAGCGTCGTCGCGCGAACGGCTGGGCTCCATGCGCGGCATTATGCGCTATGATGAACGTTTAAATCATCCCCAGGAAAGCTGACCGTGGAGATCACAACGGCCGCCCCGGCGGCCGATCTCGTCGTTCGCGGCGCACGTACACACAATCTGAAGAATGTCGACCTGTCGCTGCCGGTCGGCAAGCTGATCATCGTGACGGGCGTCAGCGGATCGGGAAAGTCGTCGCTCGCCTTCGACACGATCTACGCGGAAGGGCAGCGCCGCTACGTCGAGTCGCTCTCCGCCTACGCGCGGCAGTTTCTCGAGCGGATGGAGAAGCCGGACGTCGATCGCATCGACGGCATCTCTCCGGCCATCGCGATTCGGCAGAAGAACAGCGTCCGCAACCCGCGGTCGACCGTCGGCACTACGACGGAGATTCACGACTACATGCGGCTGCTGTACGCGCGCGTCGGCCGCACCTTCTGCCGCAACTGCGGACGTGAAGTCGTCCGCGAAACGGCCGAGGTCGTCGCGCGCCAGCTCGGCGAACTGCCCCGCGGCATCCGCCTGCTCATCGGGTTCGATCTCCCCGTCGTTGATACGTCCGGTTCAGCTTCAGCCGAATCGCCCGAGGTCGATGAGCTTGCCGAGGTTGCCGATGAAAACGGCGACGACGCACCGATTCCGAAGGACACGCTCTTCAGCTCCGAGGCGCGCAGGCCGGCGCTGCCGCCATCGGCGATCGTGGCGACGATCGAATCGCTGCGCAAGAAGGGCTTTGCGCGCCTGTTCGTGGATGGCCGCGCGGTCGGCTTCGACGACGTGGATGCGGCGGCACTGACCGATCGCTCGACGCTACAGGTCGTCGTCGATCGGTTGCAGCTCAACGGAGAGGATCTGCGTCAGCGCCTCACCGATTCGATTGAGACGGCGTATCTCGAGGGCGGCGGCGCCGCGTGGGCGATGCAGCTGCCGAATCCCGATTCACGAGTTTCGAATCCCGACTCCCAGATCCCGAATCCCATTACGATCGTCTTCTCCGAGCGCTTCGACTGCCGCGCGTGCGGGATCACCTACGAAGATCCGCAGCCGCGGCTGTTCTCGTTCAACAACCCGTTCGGCGCGTGCCCGACCTGCCACGGCTTCGGCAACATCATCGAGCTCGACATGGATCTCGTCGTCCCCGATGCGTCTAAGTCGATCAGCCAGGGCGCCATCGAGCCGTGGAGCAAGCCGCACTACCGCGCTCAGCTGGCCGAGTTGAAAAGGGCCGCGAGAAAAGGCAAAGTGCGCCTCGACGTCCCCTGGGCCGAGCTGACCGCCGACGAGAAGCGGTTCGTCATCGACGGGAGCGACAACGCGTCGACAGGCTCGGGTGAGAGCTACGAAGGGATCCGCGGGTTCTTCCGCTGGCTCGAGCGCAAGAAATACAAGGTACACGTCCGCGTGTTTCTCAGCCGATATCGCGGATACCTCACGTGTCCCGACTGCAACGGCGCCCGGCTCCGCCGCGAAGCGCGCGACGTGCAGGTGGCCGGCCGCACGATCGATCGCGTCTCGGCGTTGACGGTCCGCGAGGCGCAGGACTTCTTCGGCAGCCTCGCACTGTCCGAAAAGGAAGAAGTGATTGCCGAGAAGGTGCTGAAAGAAATTCGGCGCCGGCTCTCCTTTCTCAGCGACGTCGGACTCGATTACCTGACGCTGGATCGCCTGTCGTCCACGCTGTCGGGCGGCGAAGCGCAGCGGATCAATCTCGCGACGTCTCTCGGCTCGGCGCTCGTCGGCACTTTGTACGTGCTCGACGAGCCGTCCATCGGCCTGCATTCGCGCGACAACCTGCGGCTCATCGCCATCCTCCGCCAGCTGCGCGACCAGGGCAACACGGTTCTCGTCGTCGAGCACGACGCCGACATGATCAAGGTCGCCGATCACATCGTCGATCTCGGCCTCGGCGCCGGCGAGCAGGGCGGACGCGTGGTGTTCTCCGGAACGCTGGACGGCCTGATGCAGGAGCCGCGGTCGCTGACATCGAAGTACCTGCGGCAGGAACTGGCGATTCCGGTGCCGACGACGCGGCGCCGCGGTACGGGTCAGAAGATCAAGGTGGTCGGCGCGACCGAGCACAACCTGAAGGACATCGAGGTCGCCATCCCGCTAAACACGCTGGCGTGCGTGACCGGCGTGAGCGGATCCGGCAAATCGACGCTCGTGCACGACGTGTTGTACGCCGCGATCAAACGCGTCAAGGGCGGATGGGACAAGCGCGTCGGCACGTTCAGGAAGCTCGAAGGCGCGGAGTTCATCACCGATGCCGTGCTCGTCGATCAGGCCCCGATCGGACGCACGCCGCGGTCGAATCCCGTCACCTACCTCAAGGCCTTCGATCCGATCCGCGAGCTGTTCGCGGCGACCAAAGACGCCCGCTCGCGCGGCCTCACGGCGAGCCACTTCTCGTTCAACGTTCCCGGCGGACGGTGCGAGGCGTGTCAGGGCGAGGGCGAGGTGCGCGTCGAGATGCAGTTCCTCGCCGATGTGTTCGTGCCCTGCGACCAGTGCGACGGCAAGCGATTCAAGCCGCAGGTGCTCGACGTCCGCTATCGCGGCCGGACGATCCATCAGGTGCTCGACCTGACCGTGCGCGAAGCGCTGACGTTCTTCAGCAGCTCGCCGAAGGTGCTGCGGCGCCTTCAGGTGCTCGATGAAATCGGTCTCGGTTACCTGCGCCTCGGTCAGCCGGCGACCACGCTGTCGGGCGGGGAAGCGCAGCGGATCAAGATCGCCGCGCATCTCTCGTCGCATGGAGGCGAGCGCCTGCTCTACATCCTCGACGAGCCGACGACCGGTCTGCATTTCGACGACATCGCGAAGCTGCTGACGGCGTTCAAGAAGCTGCTCGAAGCCGGCCACTCGCTGCTGGTCATCGAGCACAACCTCGACGTCATCAAGACCGCCGATTACATCATCGACCTTGGACCGGAAGGCGGTGACGAAGGCGGCTACCTGGTCACCACCGGCACGCCGGAACAGATCGCGCAGGTCGAGGCCTCGCACACCGGGCGGTACCTGCGTCCCGTGCTCGCCGGGGGCCGCTCCCACGCGTATGCGGCAGGACGATAGCGGCCCGACGGGCGTGACGGGCAGGACGCGCGGAGTGGTGTTTTTCGCGATTCTGACGTGTTCTCATCCCGCCTATCCCGCCGTTCCTGCCTATCCCGCCCCACAGATTTCCGTGGAGCAGGCCATCCGCGATCTCTCGAGCCCCGATGCGAACGTCCGCTTCCGCACGGCGCAGATCCTGAAGGAGGCGGTGTACCCTGAGGCCGCGGAGCCGCTCGTTCCGCTCATCAGCGATCCGCAAGACGAAGTCCAGCTCGAAGCGATCGCGGCGGAGCTGAATATCTTTCTCGCCGAGAAGATTGTTCCGCGGAGGCGCATCGGACGCGTGATCGAAGTCCGCAATGCCGTGATGGCAGAGCCGTTGTTCTCGACCGGTCCGCTTGCGATCGGCTCCCGCCCGGTCCCCGCCGCGGTGTTGACCGCGCTGCGCGGCGCATCGCGCGACGACAACCGGCGCGTCGGCCTCGAAGCGCTGTACGCGTTTGGCGTGCTCGCCGTCGAACCAGGCGGTACGGCGCGGCGCGATCTGCTGCGTATCACCGGACCCGACGTGGCGGCGCTCATCGGAGCGGTGGATCCGGCGCTGCGATACGCGGCAATCCGCGTGCTCGGCCGCGTCTTTTCGAAGCGGTCGGACGATCCACCGATCGATCCTGTGGTAGGCGACGCCATCGTCGGCGCGCTCAACGACCGCGACAACGCCGTGAAGCGCGCGGCAATGCAGGCGCTCGGCGATCTGCGTCACGACCGCGCCGTACAGGCGCTCACCGAGCTGTTTCAGTTCCACGCGAAGGGACCGCTCGCCGAAGCCTCGCTCGACGCGCTCGCACGAATCGCGCATCCGGGCAGCGGACCGCTTTTCACCGACGTGCTTGCCACGAAGACCGCGACGTTGAAGGGAATTGCCATCGAAGGGCTCGCGCGGCTCGGCGACACGCAGCAGCTGCCTGCGATCGAGAAAGCGCTTGCGGGGGAACGAAGCGATCCGACGCGGCTCGCCGGCCGCTTCGCCGCCGCGATGCTCGCCAAGGCGTCGATCGATCCGATTGCCGAAGCGCTGGCGCGGCCGAAGCTGCGCGATCAGGCGAAGCAGTATCTGATCGAGCTCGCGCCGGGCTGCACGTCCGCCCTGGCGCCCCTGCTGCAGGATCCGACGGCTCGCGTGCGGATCGACGCGGTCGACGCGATCGCGCTCGGCGGCGACGCGTCCGCGATCTCCGTCGTCGAGCCGCTTTCGCGCGACGCTGATCCGCAGGTCGCCCGCGCGGCCGAACGCGCGCTGGCGCGGCTGCGACAGACCGTCACCCAGCTAACCCGGTAGGCTGAATCAACACAAAGGCCGATTCAGCCATGAAGTTGCCGCGCAGCTTCTACGATCGTCCCACCCTCGACGTCGCGCGCGATCTGATCGGAAAGGTTCTCGTCCATAACCGGCGCGGCGTCGTCACCAGCGGCGTCATCGTGGAGCTCGAAGCCTACATCGGGGAATCGGATCCGGCGTGCCACGCGGCGCCCGGACCGACGCGGCGCAACGAGCCGTTGTACGGGCATCCGGGCTATTCGTACGTGTATCTCAACTACGGTATCCACTCGCTGGTGAACGTCGTCACGGAATCGCACGGACGTCCTGCGGCGATCCTGATTCGCGCGCTCGATCCGCTGGACGGGATCGAGGTGATGCGGCGGCGGCGAGGAGGCACGATGAAGGGACGCAGGACACGCGGCGATCGCAATCCGCTCGCGCGGCACGAGCTGTGTCGCGGTCCGGGCAACCTCACGATGGCGATGGGGATCACGCTCGCCGAGAACCGCCTCGACCTGCTCGGCGACCGCCTCTATATAGAGGATAGAGCGATTCCCGCGGGCGCCCTCGCCTGGGGACCGCGCATCGGCATCCGGGTCGGCACGCAGCACCCGTGGCGCGCGTGGGTCGAGGGACATCCGGCGGTGTCGCGCGCTTAGGATCGCCGAACCAGATCGATTACTTCCCGACAGCCGTGGAACTTCGCCCACCACAGCGCGTTCCAGCCCGCCACCGTGTCCGGAAGGTCGAGGCCGGGCTGGTGCTCTTTGAGCGCGCGGACTGTTTCGGGATGGCAGCCGCCGAGAAGCGGCAGATCGATGTCCGACAGCGCGCCGCCGGATACGGCCTGAGACAGCGCGGTGGCGCCGCGTGCGCCGGGGGCGCGGGCGTCGGCGGCCACGAGCCCCATTCCCATTCCGGCGAGGAGCATGAATCGGCGCATGACGGCCTCCAGCGCCGATCGTAATACGAAGTCATTTGCAATGCAAAGCACTTCTCATCGCCAGACATCTTATACGTTTTTCTCAGCCCGACCCGCGCGCCAGCCAGTCGGCGACGACGGGCGTCTGCCGTTCGCGAAGAGCTCCGCAGCCGTCGATGCGCTCGATCGCCTGCTCGAGCGTGCGCGACGCGCCAGGCAACGGGTGCGCGACGAAAAACGCCTTGACCGTGTCGCGCGCCGGCGCGTCGCAGAACGCGCCCAGCGCGTTCACGAGGCGCGTGTCGCCGCCGGAGATCGTGATCTTCGGTTCCAGCGCCGACCAGCGGCTGGTGAGGAACGACCACGCCCGATCGCGCGCCGCCGGGTTCTCGAAGAAGCGGGCGAGGTAACCGGCCGCATCCTGCGACCGAATCCGCGTGGTGAGGAGCCGCTGCAGGGCGCGATCGATCAAGGCCGGCTCGCGAAACGCGGTCAGCGCGTAGAGGTAGCGGTACTGATCCTCGGGCGACGCGGCGCGATCCGCCGCGGCCGCCAGGGCGGCGAACAGCTTCTCGTCGCCGTGCTGCGCCGCGACCTCGACGACCGCCCCGGCCAGCGTCGGATCAAGCGCGGTGCCGCCCGACAGCGACCGATCGAGCGCCGCCCGCGCCCGCGCCGCAATGTCGGGGTCGTTGCCCGTCGTCCCGAGCGCGCCGACGACCGTCGCGCGCAGCGCCCGTCGATCGTCGTTGTCCGACGACCCGGATGTGAATCCCAGCTCGTCGAAAAGCGGCCGCAGCAGCGTGCGCGTGACGCGCTCGAACTGCGGCACGGCGGCGGCCGGAGTGAGGTAGTCGCGCACGAACGCGAACCGCCCCGTCACCTCACCGAGCACGCCGTTGACGTGCTCGCGCGCGTATCCAGACGCCAGCGACAGATAGTCGGCTGCGCTGTGGCGTCCCGCATGCACCAGCGCCCACTCGTCGTCGATGAGCGAGAGCCGCTCGGCCGGCGTCAGCTTCGCCTGGATCTCGGGCGCCATCGCGCGCAGGAGCGACGGAGGATATTCGGTCCGGTAGTAGCCGCGCGCGTTGGCGTTCGCGAAGAACCATGCCGGACAGCCGCGCGCGACGTCGAGGCGCTGCTCGCGCTCCGAGATGGCGCGGCACGTCTCGGCATCGGCGCCGGGAGCCTTCGTGCACACCGGCACCATCCATCGCTCGTTTCGGTCGCGACGATCGCCGTCCGCGATGAACCGTTGCTGACGGACCGTGGCCTGCGTTGCCGACGCGTTCGCCTCGCATCGCACGTCCGACACGATCAGCAGCGGAACGCCAGGCTGATTGACGAAGGTCGGCAGGATGCGATCGACCGGCTTCCCCGAGTTCGCCGCGATCGTTCTCCAGAAGTCCTCCGACGTCGCGTTGCCGTACGCATGCGCCTGAAGGTACGCGTTGATCCCCTTGCGGAACGCCTCGGCGCCGACGTAGCTCTCGATCATCCGCAGCACCGAGGCGCCTTTCTCGTACGCAATCGCGTCGAACGCTTCATCGATCTCCGCGGGCGTCTCCGCGTCGTTGTGAACCGGGCGCGTCGACCTCAGCGCGTCGAGGCTCAGCGCCGTCCGCGTTTCGTGCGCTTCGTCGACCGCCATGTTCCAGTCGGGGTGCGCGGCGGCGAGCGGCTTGTTCGCCATCCACGTCGCGAATCCCTCGTTCAGCCAGATGTCGTCCCACCACGCCATCGTGACGAGATCGCCGAACCATTGATGCGCCATCTCGTGCGCGAGCACCGATTCCACCGTCTTGCGCATCGCCACCGACGCCGACTTCTCGTCGGCCAGCAGGTCGGTTTCGCGGTAGAAGATCGCCGCCGTGTTCTCCATGGCGCCGGCCGCGAAGTCGGGCACGGCGACGACGTCGAGCTTCTCGAAGGGGTACTTGATGGCGTAGTAGCCGTTGTAGAAATGGAGAATCCGCTGCGCCGCGTCGAGAGCGAGCCGCGTCAAATCCTTCTTCTCGGGCGTCGCGCAGATCCTGATCGGGATGCCGTCGGCGCCGCCCTCTGAGCATTGGAAATCGCCGACCGCCATCGCGACGAGGTAGGACGACATCTTCGGCGTCCGCGCGAAGGTCACGGTGTGCTGCACGACCGACGGACCCGCCACATCGGAGACGATCTTTCCGTTCGAGATCGCCCGGTCGCCGCGATCGACGGTGAGCGTGATGGCGAACGTCGCCTTGAACGACGGTTCGTCGAAGCAGGGAAATGCGCGGCGCGCATCGGTCGATTCGAACTGAGTCACGGCGTACGCGCGATTCCGTCCCTTGCTCAAATAGAACCCGCGCAGCTGATCGTTGAGGACGCCGGTGTACCGGATATGAATCTCGTTCGCGCCGCGATCGAGCGGGCGCGACACCGTCAGCGTCGCCGTCTGGCGCTGCTCGTCCAGCATCACCGACGCCTTCTGCGCGGCCGCGCCGGCGCCGATGGTCACGTCGTGAACTATCAGCTCGAACGCATGGAGGACGATTCGCGCGGTCGGCTGAGCTACCTCGACGCGGATAGTCTCTGTGCCATCGAATCGCGCCCGCCCAAGGTCGACCGTGAATGCCAGGTCGTAGTGCTCGGGGCGGATGTCCGTCGGAAGTCGCTGTGCGACAGCAGGTAAGCTGACGAAGCTCAAAGCCGCGAGAATGAATGCCGTCGGCGCGCGCATCGACACAGTGTACTGTCCGCCGCCGCGAAAACTTGACGCCGGTCGGTAGAAGGCGGTAAAAAGGAGCCATCTTGATCGGTCAATCGACCTGCATGTGTAGCGGCTGTTGTTGTTGCAGGCTCTGCATGAGCCTCCGCGCCAATGGTCTACTCTGCAGACAGTCGGTCGCACCGTGATCTAGTTTCAGACACCGACGAGACCTGAAGGCCCGGGAGGCTCACAGCTTCCCGGGCCTTTTTTTTCGTCGCGCGAGACCTTGAACGCGTTGGAACGCGAGGCTTTCAGCAAGTGAGGAACGCGAGGCTTTAGCCGAGCGAGGTTTATGCCGGAACTGTTGCCACTCTTCCTGAACGTGACCGGACGGCAGGTCGTCCTCGTCGGCGGCGGCCGCGTTGCGGCGGCGAAGCTGCGCCAGCTGCTCGCCGTCGGTGCCCGCGTCCGCGTCATCGCGCCGGAGATCTCGAACGACCTGGAGGAGGTGGCGCGGCCCTTTCAGGGCCGCGATCGCGGGGCTGAAAGCCCCGCGCCACAGCTGAACCTGACGCACCGGCCATTCGTTCCTTCCGATCTCGACGATGCGTGGCTGGTCGTGGCCGCGGCCACGCCGGAAGCGAATCGCGAAGTCGCCCACGCTGCAGAACAGCGGCGGCTGTTCGTGAACGCGGTCGACGATCCGGCGAACGCGAGCGCGTACCTGAGCGGCGTCGTCCGCCGCGACGGCGTGACGATCGCGATCTCGACGAGCGGCGATGCCCCCGCGCTCACCGCGTTGCTCCGCGAAGCGATCGAGCGGCTGCTTCCGCACGATCTCCGGGTATGGATGGACGCGGCGCGCAGGCAGCGCATCATCTGGCGTCGAGAGCGGATTCCGATGGACGACCGAAAGCCGCTGCTGCTCGACGCGCTCAACGATCTCTATGCACCGACCGCAGAACCTGCAGCGCATGCAGACAACACATTTGCGCATGTTCCGTGGCTCAGCGCACCGGAGGACTCGTGGTTGTGAAAGGACACGTCTCGCTCGTCGGCGCCGGTCCCGGCGACCCGGGATTGCTGACGCGGAAAGCAATCGCCCGGCTGCGCTCGGCCGATCTCGTGCTGTACGACGCGCTGATCGACGATCGCGTGCTGAAGTATGCACGCCGTGCGCAGAAGTTTTTCGTCGGCAAGCGCGCCGGACGACACGCCATGTCGCAGGAAGCGATTCACGGGCTGATGATTCGCGCCGCGCGGCGCGGCCGCCGCGTTGTCCGCCTGAAGGGCGGCGATCCGTTCGTGTTCGGTCGCGGCGGCGAGGAAGCGCTCGCGCTGCAGCGCGCCGGCGTTCCGTACGACATCGTCCCCGGGGTCTCGAGCGCGATCGCGGCGCCGGCGAGCGCGGGCATTCCGGTGACGCATCGCGGCGTCTCCTCGGCGTTCCTCGTCGTGTCGGGTCACGACGAGACCGCATTCGCGTCGGCGATCGATCAGGTGCGGCCGAACCAGATGACCATAGTGATTCTCATGGGCCTGACACGATCGGCGGCGCTCGCATGCGCCCTCGTCGATCGCGGCTGGTCGCGCGGAACGCCCGCAGCCGTCATCGTCGACGGCACGAGACCGCAGCAGCAGGTCTGGCGCGGCACGCTGGACGATCTCGCGTTCGAACGCGTCGATCTCGATTCGAACGGTCCCGCCACGATCGTCGTCGGTGACGTGGTCGCCGTCAGCCTGCAGTTGGCCGAGCAAAAGCGCTCGCCTGAAAGGCTCGCGCTACGAAGTGGCAACCGTGTGAACGCACGGATATAGCGCGAGGCTTTGAGCCGGGCGTACGAGGCGTTCAGCAAAGGACGTAGCGCGAGGCTTTCAGCCGAGCGTACGAGGCGCATATGTCAGTAGTAGACGATCCAAAAACGTTCGGCCGCGCGCGGCTCTCGTTCGCCAGCGTTGCGGACATCGACGAGTTCGTGGCCACGCTCGAGAAGTACGAGCGCGGTGAGCTGACGCCCGAGCAGTGGCGCGCGTTCCGGCTGGTGCGCGGCACCTACGGACAGCGGCAGGCCGAAGATGCGCAGATGCTGCGCATCAAGATTCCACAGGGCGTGCTGACGGCCGACCAGCTCGATGCACTCGCCGACGTGGCGGAGCGGCACTCGCGCGGCTTCGGGCACATCACGACGCGGCAGAACGTTCAGTTCCACTTCGTCAAGCTGCACGATGTCGAGCCGGCGATGCGCCGCCTCGCCGAAACCGGTCTGACGACGCGCGAGGCGTGCGGCAACTCGGTGCGAAACATCACCGGCTGCCCGTACGCGGGCGTGTCGGCCGACGAGCGCTTCGACGTGTCGCCGTACGCGGAGGGATTGACGCGTTTTCTCCTCCGGCATCCTTTGAGCTCGACGCTGCCGCGCAAATTCAAGATCGCGTTCGAAGGCTGCGCGACCGATCACGTGATGATCGGCATCAACGATCTCGGCTTCCGCGCGCAGCTCGGGCCCGACGGCGGGCGCGGCTTCCGCGTCACCGCCGGCGGCGGCACCTCCATCATGGTCACCAACGCCGGGGTGCTGCACGACTTCCTGCCGGCGTCCGAGATCCTGCGCGTCGCGGAAGCGGTGCTCCGGGTGTTCAAGCGCTTCGGTGACTACGAGCACAAGCAGCGCAACCGCATGAAATTCATGATCAAGCAGCTCGGATGGACGCGGTGGCGCGAGGAGTACGACCGCGAGCTGACCGCGTGCCGGCTGCGCGGCGACGTCCCGACGCTCGACATCGATCCGCCAGCGTCCGAGTCGGTTCCCGCGTGGCCGAAGGAAGAGTCGCCGTCGGTCGGCCGCATCGCGTCGCGCGTGACGGCCGGCCGTGTGTCCGGTCCGGGCCTGACGCCGCAGGTCGTTCCCGTGTTTCAGTCGGGCGACGATGCGTACGCGCGCTGGCGGTCGACGAACGTCCGCCCGCAGAAACAGTTCGGTTACGTCTCGGCGACGGCGACGGTGCCGCTGGGCGATCTGACGAGCGAGCAGATGCGCGTCCTCGGCGAGCTCGCGCGCGCCTACGGCGACGGCAGCGTGCGCGTAACCATCGATCAGGATCTGTTGTTCCGATGGATCGATTCGTCCAACGCGCGGCAGCTCTATCGTCGACTCGCGGCGGCGGGGCTGGGACTCGCCGACGCGGCGACAATCGCGGATGTCGTCAGCTGCCCAGGCGCGGAATCGTGCCGTCTGGCCGTCACGCAGTCGCGCGGCCTCGGCCGGCTGCTCGAGGACCATCTTCGGGCGCGGCCCGATCTGATCGCGGCCGCCGATGGGGCGCACATCAAGATCAGCGGCTGCCCGAACGGATGCGGCCAACATCACATTGCGACCATCGGATTCCAGGGCAGCGTGCGGCGCCTCGGCTCCCGCGCCGTGCCACAGTACTTCGTGATGGTCGGCGGCGGCGTGAGCGAGCAGGGCGCGGCGTTCGCGCGGCTCGCCGCGAAGGTCCCGGCCCGCCGCATCATCGACGCGCTGGAGCGATTGATTGCGCTCTACGTGCGCGAGCGCGAGGTCGAGGAGTCGGCACCCGCGTTCTTCGCGCGCGTCGATCTGAGTCGCGTGAAAATCGAGCTCGCCGATCTCGAGCGGCTCCAGCCGGGCGACGCGGTGCCGGCCGATTTCGTCGATCTCGGGGAAGCGGACGAGTTCGCGCCGGTGGTGATGGACGGGGAGTGCTCAGCTTAATCGAGGTATCTGCATATATCGATTTGCGTCCGGTCCGCGCGTCTGGTATAGTCCGCGGAACAACTGAATACGCCTTCTTTATCCAGAGTGGCTGAGGGACAGGCCCTGCGACGCCACGGCAACCACGCGACACGACGTCGCGGTTCAGGTGCCAATTCCTGCCGCGGTTCGCTTCAGTCCGGCTAAAGCCGGGACGCGAGCGACCGCGGGGAGATGAGGGAGAGAGTCGTGATCGCCCGCTGTCGTGTAGCGCTTCTCGGTTTTGGCACCGTCGGTTCCGCCGTCGCCCGCCGTCTGACCCACCCCGACGCCGTTCCCTGTGAGAATTATCTCGACTTCACGCACATCTTCGACCGGCGTTCATCGATGAAGCGCGCCGCGCATCCGGAGCTCGCGGGCGTCGTCTGGACCGATCGCATCGACGACATCCTGCAGAGCGACGTCGACGTCATCGTCGAGGCGATCGGCGGTGTCGAGCCGGCGGCATCGTGGGTTGCGGATTCACTCCTCGCGGGCAAGTCGGTCGTGACGGCGAACAAACAAGTCGTGGCGCGGCACGGTGTCCGCCTGCGCCGGCTGGCGGCGCGGCAGGGGCGTCAGCTGCGGTTCGAGGCAGCCGTCGGCGGCGCGATGCCGATCGTCCGCGCCGTCGCCGAAGGCCTCGCCGGCGATCGCATCACCCGCGTCGAGGCGATTCTGAACGGCACGACCAACGCCGTCCTGTCGCAGATCGACGCCACCGGCTGCTCGATGGACACTGCGCTTGCCGACGCGCGCGCGAAGGGCTACGCCGAGGCCGACCCTTCGTCTGATCTCGACGGCGAGGATGCGCGCGCGAAGCTCGCGATCCTCTGCGGCCTCGCGTTCGGGCTGCATCTGGATCCGATCCGGATTCCGGTGCGATCGGCCGCTCACATCGCGCCGTCCGATTTCGACGATGCGCGACGCCGGGGCGGCACGATCCGCCAGCTCGCGCACGCCGACTACGACTATGCCGCGTCGCGCCTCACCGCGTGGGTCGCGCCGGTCGTCGTGCCGCGTTCGTCGATCTTCGCGCGGACGGTAGGTCCCGCGAACGCGGCCGTTGTCACCGGCGCTCACTCCGGCGAGACCGGCATCTTCGGCATTGGCGCCGGCGGCGACGCGACATCGGTCGCCGTTCTGAGCGACCTGATGGCGATTGCCCGCGACCGCGCAGCTATCGTGCCCGCGCCGGTTCTGACGACGCAGTTCGAGCTTCAACCGTCGGACTTCGAACCGATTTCTGACTTACCACTTCGTACTTCTGACTTCGTCCTTCGGACTTCAGACCTCGAACTTTCAAGCATCGCGCTGACGGAGGCCGTGTGAGCGCATTCCTGGGACTCCAGTGTCATCTGTGCAAGACCTTCTTTGCGGCGGAGGCGACCTACGTGTGCGATCGGTGCCTCGGTCCATTGGAGCCGCTGTACGACTACAGCGCGATCGCGCTGACGCGCGAGCAGGTCGCGAGCCGGCCGAAAAATCTGTGGCGCTATCGCGAGTTGCTGCCGATTGCCGGCGAGCCTCGAACGGGGTTCAACTCCGGCTTCACGCCGCTCGTGCGCTGCGATCGCCTGGCCGCGCGGCTCGGCGTCGACGAGCTCTACATCAAGGACGACTCGGTCAACCATCCCACGCTCTCCTACAAGGACCGCGTCGTCTCGGTGGCGGCGACGCGCGCCATCGAGCTCGGATTCGACATGCTCGCGTGCGCCTCGACCGGCAACCTGGCGAACAGCGTCGCCGCCCATGCCGCACGGCTCGGCATCGACTGCTGCGTGTTCATCCCTGACAACCTCGAAGCCGGCAAGCTGCTCGGGTCCGCGATCTTCAATCCGACGATTCTCGCCATCGCCGGCAATTACGACGATGTGAATCGGCTCTGCACGCAGGTGGCGGACCGGTATCGCTGGGGCTTCGTCAACATCAACCTGCGCGCGTACTACGCGGAAGGAGCGAAGACGCTCGGATTCGAGATCGTCGAGCAGCTGGGATGGCGCTACCCGAAGCACCTCGTGTCGCCCGTCGCCGGCGGCACGCTGTTGCCGCGCATCGTCCGCGGGCTTCGCGAGCTGCGTGAGGTTGGCCTCGTCGACGGACAGCTGCCGAAGGTGTACGCCGCTCAAGCGGCAGGATGCTCGCCGGTCGTGAACGCGCTCGAAGCCGGGCTCGAGCACCCGGAGCCGGTCCGGCCGAACACGATCGCGAAATCGATTGCGATCGGAAATCCAGCCGACGGGTATCAGGTCATTCAAAGCGTTCGCGCGACCGGCGGCGGCGGCGCCGCGGTGTCGGACGAACAAATCGTCGATGCGATTCGGCTGCTCGCCGAAACGGAAGGCATCTTCACGGAGCCTGCGGGCGGCACGACGCTCGCGGCGGCCATCGAGCTGGTTCGCCGCGGCGCGATTCCGCGCGACGAGTCGATCGTCGTCTGCGTGACCGGCAACGGATACAAGACGGCCGAAGTCGTGGCGAAGCAGTTGAACGATCCGGTGCGGCTCACACGATCGTTCAAGGATTTCGAAACGTGGTGGCGTGAACGGGACGCTCGGCTGAAAGCCTCGGAAGATGTTCGGCTGAAAGCCCCGCGCTACGGCGCTGTCTCAGTGCCGTAGCGGGAGCTTTCACGCGAGCGCCCTCTACCGCCGCCCGCGCCCGGAGGTCGAGGTCGACACGATCGGGAGCTTGAACTCCATGGTGCGGCCGTTGCGCAGCACCTTGACCGTGGCCGTCGATCCGATCCGCGCGTCGGAGATGACGCGCTGCAGCTGTGACGGGTCGTCGATTGTCTGACCGTTGAAGCCGACGATGATGTCACCGGGACGCAGGCCGGCGTCGTAGGCTTCAGACGCGCGGCTCATGCGCGATACCAGCGCGCCGTTCGTGTTCTTCGCGCCGACGTCCTCGGCAATCTCCGGCGTCAGCCGCTCGATGCCGATGTAGCCGATCGATCCCCGCCGCACGTCGCCGTACTTCATCAGGTCGTCGACGATTTTCTTCGCGAGGTTGCTCGGCACGGCGAACCCGATGCCCTGATAGCCGCCGCTCTGGCTGAAGATGCCGGTGTTGATGCCGACCAGCTCGCCGCGCGTGTTGACGAGGGCGCCGCCGGAGTTGCCCGGGTTGATGGCGGCGTCCGTCTGAATGAAGTCTTCGTAGTCCGTGAAGCCCAGGTTCGATCGTCCGGTCGCGCTGACGATGCCGGCAGTCACCGTCTGACTCAACTGAAACGGACTGCCGATCGCGAGCACCCACTCGCCGATCTTCAGCTGGCTCGAATCGCCCCAGGGAATGACCGGCAGCCCGGTAAGGTTGGCCTTCACCAGCGCGATGTCAGTGGTCGGATCGGTGCCGATGATGCGGCCGCGCACTTCGCGCTTGTCCGGCAGCGCGATCGTGATCTCGGTGCGCGCCCCGCGCACGTTGTCGTTTTCGCCGATCACGTGGTTGTTGGTGACGATGTAGCCGTCGGACGAGATGATGACGCCCGACCCGAGGCTCATCGATCGCCGGTCGCGCGATCCGAAGATGTCGTCGTCGCCGAAGAAGTAGCGGAAGAAGGGATCGCTCGAGAACGGAGAGTTCGGAGCGCGAACCACCTGCAGCGATGAGATGTTCGACACGCCTTTCACGGCGCTCGCGGCCACGCGCGTGAAATCGGGCACTCCGGAATACGACGCCGACGGCGTCTGCGCAGGCGTCGGCGCGGGCCTTTGCGGTTCGACCGCTGTGGTCGCGGGTCGCGCCGGCGGGAGGTCGGCGCGAGCGTCGGCCGCGCGAATCCGCGCCGTGACGGCGAGCCCGGCCGCAAATCCGGCGAACAGGAGCACGAGCGAGAGGAAAAATCTACGGAACATGAGACTCAGCCCGGGATCTCCACTCTCATGACACGTCGACGCGGCGGGAGCTGCGGTCGTCCGCTTTCGGCATCGTGATGGTGAGGATGCCGTCCTTCAGCTCCGCCGTGATAGCCTCGACGTTGATCGGTTCCGGCAGCGAGAACGCGCGGGAGAATCGTCCGTGACCGCGCTCGACGCGATGGTAATGCTCGCAGGGGATATCGCGGTCGGCAGATTCACCGCGCGCGCCGCGGATGACGATTCGCGCATCCTCCGCGTGAATCTCCACCTGGTCTCGCTTCAGGCCCGGCAGCTCCGCCATCAGCACGAACTCGCCGGCGGTCTCGTACAGATCGACCGGCGGCGTCCAGCCCGGCGCATCGGTGCCGACGAGTTGTCCGAGTTGTTCGTGGAGCGCGAGCAGATCGCGCAGCGGATCCCACCGCGTAAACGCCACGTTTTTCATCGTAGCACGATTGGTTTCAGACCGGCTGTGCTACGATCCCAAGGTTATACACCTGCGCGGAGCGCGCGCATTCGCACGAGGCACCAGAGCACGATGGCTTATTCCATTCAGGCAACCCGTCTGCGCAAGGGGATGCTGATCAAGATCGGCGCCGATCTGTTCCGCATCATGGACACGCAGCACATGACGCCGGGCAACAAGCGCGGCTTCATCCAGGCGCGCATGCGGAACATCCGGACGCAGGCGTTGTCCGATCAGAAGTTCCGCGCCGAAGACGACATCGAGCGCGCGATTCTCGAAGAGCGCGAAATGCAGTATCTCTACAACGACGGCGACCACTACTACTTCATGGACACGACCACGTACGATCAGATCCACATCTCGGCGGAGGCGATGGGCGAATCGAAGGACTTCCTGATCGCCGACGCGATCATCCGCGTGGAGTTCTACGACAGCGAGCCGGTCGGCATCGAGCTGCCGCAGACCGTCGATCTCGTCGTCAAGGAAACCGTTCCGGGCATCAAGGGCGCGACGGCGAGCGCGCAGGTGAAGCCGGCGACGCTCGAAACCGGGCTCGTCGTGCAAGTGCCGCCGTTCATCAACGAAGGCGACAAGGTGCGCGTCAACACGGAGACCGGCGAATACCAAGCACGGGTCTGATGGACGAAGTCAGAAGTACGCCGTCGCACGGCTGGATCGAAGTCATCACCGGCAGCATGTTCAGCGGCAAGAGCGAGGAGCTGATCCGCCGGCTGCGTCGCGCGCAGATCGCCCGCCAGAAGGTTCAGATCTTCAAGCCGCTCATCGACGACCGCTTCGGCGAAGATCAGATCGTCTCGCACAGCGACATGCGAATCGCGTCGCAGAACGTCCGCAACTCCGACGAGCTGCTGCGCCGCGTCGACGACGACACCGACGTCGTCGGAATCGACGAGGGGCAGTTCTTCGACGCGGGTCTGCCTGGGGCGTGCAATGCGCTCGCGAATCGCGGCAAGCGGGTCATCGTCGCCGGCCTCGATCAGGATTATCTCGGGCGTCCCTTCGAGCCGATGCCGCAGCTGCTCGCGATTGCCGAATACATCACCAAGACGCTCGCCATCTGCGTCGTCTGCGGCGATCCGGCGAACCACACGCAGCGCCTCGTCGCCAGCAGCGACCGCGTCCTCGTCGGCGCCACCGGCATGTACGAAGCGCGCTGCCGGCACTGCTTCGACCCGCATCTCGCCGCCGTCGAAAAGGTTTAATACAATCGAACCGTGAAGGTTCAGTCGCTGCTCACCGGGTTTCTGCTGCTGCTCGGAGCGGGGTTCTTCGTCGCGAACGTCAAGCTCGTCGTCGACTATACGAGGTACCAGCGGCGCCGGCCGACGGCGCTTCTCACCTGGCCGAGCCAGAAGCCGCCGTACTACACCCTCGAACTGGCCATCGGCGTCGTCCTCGGTTTCCTGATCCTGCTGAAGATCTTCCGACTCCACATGCAGGCGTTCGGCGAGACGATGATGTTCGCCTACTACGCGTACTTGATGCCGCTGAGCTTGCGAATCGGTCGCGGCTTCTACGAAGACGGGATATGGGCCGACACGGCGTTCATTCCGTACAGCGAGGTAGGCGGCATCAGCTGGCGCGAGGGGGAACACCATGCGACGTTGATCGTCGTCTCGCGCCTGCGTAATCTTGCGCGTCGCCTCGTCGTGCCGGGGGACAAATGCGGGGCGGCGCGAAACCTCCTCCGCGACAAAATCGGCGACCACGAAATCCGTTTCGCGGGAACCGGTCTGGATCTGGGTAATCATGAGGAACGCCACGAAGGGTGAGCAAACAGTTATGGCAGCACGCGCAACCTGGAAAGGTTTCCTCAAGATCAGCCTGGTGAACATCCCGATCAAGGTGTTCCCGGCGACCGAGTCGAGCGCGACAATCTCCTTTAACCAGCTGCACGGCGAATGTCAGACGCGCATCCAGCAGAAGCGCTGGTGTCCGCACTGCAATCGCGAGGTGCCGAACAGCGAGATCGTCAAGGGCTACGAGTTCGAGAAGGGACGCTACGTCGTCATGTCGGAGGAGGACTTCGACAAGGTGCGGCCCGAATCGACCCGCGTCATCGACCTCGTGCAGTTCGCCGACGAGCGATCGATCGATCCGATGTACGTCGATCGCACGTACTACCTGGCGCCCGACGGCGGGATGGCGGCCGACGCGTTCGCGGTCATGCGCGAAGGCATGGAAGGGAAAGTCGGCATCGGCAAGCTGGCGCTGTACGGACGCGAGTATCTCGTTGCCGTTCGTCCGCACGACCGCGGCATCGTGATGTACACGCTGCATCACGCCGCGGAGATCCGCGGCATCGACGCCGTCGAGGAGCTCGCCTCGGTTCCGGTGAAGGTGAAGCCCGAAGAGATCAAGCTCGCGAGGCAGGTCATCAGCACGTTCGAAGGGCCGCTGAACCTCGCCGACTACAAAGACGAGTACCGCGAAGGGCTGCAGAAAATCATCGAGGCCAAGATCGCGGGCGAAGAAGTCGTCGCGCCCTCCATCGAGACGCCGCCGAGAGTCGTCAACCTGATGGAAGCGCTCAAGAAGAGCCTCGATTCGGTCAGCACGCAGAAGAAGAAGCCCGCAAAGGCTGCCGCAAAGCCGGTGGCTGCCGCAAAGGCCGTCGCGGCCGCGGCGGCGCCCAAGCGCAAGCGTGCGTAAACGCCGGTGATTTTCCTCCTGCTCGTCCAGATCGGCTACTGCACGCCGGTGAGGAACGTGGAGGCGGCGAAAGCCGCGGGCTTCGACTACGTCGAGCTCGGCACGACGGAGATCGCGACGATGTCCGACGCCGATTTCGAGCGGACCGCCGACGAGATCGCGCGCCTCGGCCTCACGGTACCCGTCACGAACCTGTTCCTTCCGGCGACGCTCAAGGTCACCGGACCCGACGTCGATCGACAGCAGCAGGCCGTCTACGTGAAGAAGGCGTTCGATCGGCTCGCTCGACTCGGCACGCGGCTCGTGGTGTTCGGCAGCGGAGGCGCCCGTCGCGTGCCCGATGGATTTCCGCGCGAGCGGGCCTTCGATCAACTCGTCGATTTCGGAACGCGCGCCGCCGCTGAAGCGCGCGCGCACGGCATCACGATTGCCGTCGAGCCGCTTCGTCGCGAGGAAACCAACATCATCAACTCCGCCGCCGAAGGGCTCGCGCTGGTGGAGGCGATCCACGATCCAAACTTCGAGCTGATGATCGATTTCTACCACCTCGCGAGCGAACGGGAAGATCCGGCGATCATCGTTCGCGCGAAGGATCATCTGCGGCACATCCACATGGCCAACCCGCGTGGACGCGTGTTCCCGCAGGAATGGGGCGAGTACGACTACGCGCCGTTCTTCGCGAAGTTGCGCGAGATCGGGTACGGCGGGCGGATTAGTGTCGAAGCGCAGGCGGCGGATTTTCAACGCGACGCGCCGAAGGCGATCGCCCTGCTGCGCCGCGCGCTCGAGCCGCAGTGAATTCCGCAGGCAGTCGGCTCATGGCCGGCGTGAAGACGAACAGCTCGGTCTCGGCGCGGCGGTAGACCGCGCCGCGCAGCTCACGAATCGCGCGTGGCATGGTGGCGGCGCGCCTGGCCTCCGATCGCGACCGCAGCGGCATCACCAGGACGAACGTCGATTCTTCGTTCGCCTCGTAGACAATCCATGGGGCTCCGCCGGCCGCGGCCGCGCGGATTCCCTCCATGAACCGTCCCTCGTGGCCCGGCTTCACGTGAAACGTGAACAGCCGCACGGCGCGCATCGTGGCAACATCGACGTCGCCGCGGGTGTACGCGATCTCCTCGCGCCGACGGGTCAGCGTGCTGCTCTGGCCTTCGATCATCGCGGCGAGACGCGTCTGCAGCCGCACGAGATCCGGGTGCGCGGCCGCGATCGAAGGCCACACTTCGCCGAGATGATTGAACTGCTCGGCCGTCTCGGCGATGTTCAGGTACAAGATCTCGCGCGAATCCTTCGTCGCTTGAAACGTCATCCAGAAGAACGACGGCACCTTCGCGCGCTTGTAGGCGGCGACGATCGATGCCTCGAGCGTTTGATACGCCGCCGTCGTCCCGCGCTTCAGCTTGTGGTGAACGACGTTGAGAACGTTCGGCGGCATCGTCGGGGGCGGCGCTGCCGGGCGGCCTTGCGCGACGATCGGCGTCAGCGCCAGCAGCAGGCCCGCGATCGCCATGCCATTACAACCTGGACGTCAGCAGCCCTATAAGGCCGGGACCGCTCGCCATCGGATCGTTGAGCCAGTCGGGCGGCGTCAGCCACACGAAGAGGAGAATCGCGATGACCCACAGATCGTAGGGAAGCGTCGCGCGATCGTCGGTCCAGAAGAAGGCGCGGTTGAAGAAACCGCGCAACCCCTCCCGAGAGGGGAGCGCCCGCCGATTGAGCGCGAGGTAGGTGTAGTACATGCGGTTGGCGACGGTCAGCACCGACAGCGCCAGGATGACCCACAGCACGCCGGCCATCCGGTTGGTCGCGGCGCCGATCATGAACAGCACGATGCGCTCGGGGCGCTCCATGAAGCCGACTTTGCATTTCTCGACGAGCGATTCGGCGCGCGCCCGCGCGTAGCTGGTCATGATCGAGAAGATGAGCGTCAGCGCGGCGACGAGGACGTAATCGCTCCGACCGAGCCGCGAATACAGGAAGATGAGCCCCGTGAGCAGCGCGAGGTCGGAGAAGCGATCGAGCGTGGAATCCCAGAAGGCGCCGAACTTGGACTGGAGCTGCAGCTCGTGCGCCACTTTGCCGTCGATGAAATCGAAGATGTTCGCGACCAGCATGATCACGAACGCGAGCATGAAGCGGCCGAGGGCGAGCGCCCACGCGGCCATCACGTTGATGACGACCCCGATGAAGGTCAGCACGTTCGGGTGAATGCGCAGCTTGACGCAGCCCGCGATGATGGCGCGCAGCGGGAACATGCAGATCGCGCCGATCGCGCCGGTGAACGTCAGGCGCTGCCGAGGTCGCTTGGGCGTCAGTCGTTCAACGGTCGCTGGGGCTGCCGACATGCCTCGCTTATAATGGTGGGTTCAGACACGCGACGAAATCGCGACATAGTAGCGTATGGCCATCCAGGATCTCAAGGAGCAGATTGCCCGGTTGCCGGAGCAGCCGGGAGTGTATCTGTACTTCAACACGGATGGCGACACCATTTACGTCGGCAAGGCGCGGGCGCTCCGCGACCGGGTCCGGAACTACCTTGGCGCCTACGGCGGCGATCCGAAGACCGATGCGCTGCTCGACGAGGTCGTGCGCCTTGAGATTATCGTCACCGATTCGGTCGTCGAGGCGCTGGCGCTCGAGAACAACCTGATCAAACAGCGGACGCCGAAGTACAACATCCTGCTCCGCGACGACAAGAATTATCCGTATCTGCAGCTGACGACGAACGAAGGGTTCCCGCGCGTCCTCGTCGCGCGCCGCGTGGAGCGCGATGGCAGCTTCTACGCCGGCCCGTTCCTGCCGGCGCGTTTCGCCCGCAAGACCATGGCGCTGACGCATCGTCTGTTCGGCATCCGATCGTGCAACGAGGTGATCACCGGCAAACGCGGCCGCCCGTGCCTCGAATACGACATCAAGCGCTGCATCGCCCCGTGCGTGGATACTATTTGCGCCGCGGACGAGTACGCGCGCGCGGTCGACATGACGCAGCTGTTCCTCGAAGGCAAGAACGAAGAGCTCGTGAAGACGCTGCGGACGCGGATGCTCGCCGCGGCCGACGGTGAACGGTACGAAGAAGCGGCGCAGCTGCGCGACGCGATGCGCACCGTGCAGGCGCTCCACGATCGGCAGCAGAAGATGGCGACCGCCGAGCTCGGACACCGCGACGTCTTCGGCCTGAAGCGCGGGCCCGCGGGGGTCGCCGTGCAGATCTTTCAGGTGCGCAGCGGGCGCGTCGTCGAGCGCGTCGAGTTGGGGACAGAGGAGGAGCGGGAAGGTTTCAGCCGGGCGATTGCCGCCACGAGCGACGGCGAAGTGCTGGCCGCGGCGATCCAGCAGTTCTACGAGCTGCGCGGCGCGCCACCGGAAATTCACGCGCCGGCGGAGCCCGACGAACGCGAGGCCATCGAAGAGTACCTGTCGGCGCGCGCAGGACGCCGTGTGAAGATCCTCGTGCCGCAGCGCGGCGAGAAGCGCGGTTTCGTCGATCTCGCGAATCGGAACGCGGCGCTCGCGTATCAGACGCGGTTCAACCAGGCGCGTGCCGCTCAGTACGATGCACTGGAAACGCTGCAGCACGTCCTGTCGCTGCCCACGCTTCCGCGCCGCATCGAATGCTTCGACATCTCCACCATTCAAGGCAGCGAGACCGTTGCGTCGATGGTGGTGTGCGAGGACGGCCGTATGAGGCGCAGCGACTATCGCAAGTATCGAATCAGAGGGGTGGGACGTTCTGTTCCAGATAGGCGCGAGGGCTACGGCCCGAGCGCGTCGGCAGGCGGCGACGAGGTTCCGCTGCGACGTTCTGTTCAGGATACGCGCGAGCGCTACGGCGCGAGCGCGTCGACAGGCGGCGACGAGGTTGCGCTGCGACGTTCTGTTCAGGATACGCGCGAGCGCTACGGCGCGAGCGCGTCTGCGGCCGGGGGTGGGGCCCCGGCCGAAGTAAGAAATGACGACTTTGAAGCCATGCACGAAGTCGTCTTGCGAAGATACCGCAAGCTGCTCGAGCTCGGTGGACCGTTTCCCGATCTCGTGCTGATCGACGGCGGCAAGGGGCAGTTGTCGGCGGCGTACGCGGCGCTCGAGGAGCTCGGGCTCGCGAACCTCGTCGCGATCGGCATCGCGAAGAAAGAGGAGCTCCTGTTCACGCGCGATCGCGACGATGCGATTGCGCTCGCGCCGACCGAGCCAGCGCTGTTGCTCATTCAACGAATCCGCGACGAAGCCCATCGCTTTGCCGTCACGTTCCATCGCCGCGCGCGCACGATGCGCGACCTGCGATCCGAGCTCGACCACGTCTCGGGCATCGGACCGCGCCGGCGCAAGACGCTGCTGACCGCGTTCGGCTCGCTCGCCGGCGTTCGCCGAGCGACGCGTGAAGAGTTGGCCGCGGTCGTCGGACCGAAAACCGCGGATGCCGTCCTTGCGTTTTTCGCGAGCCGGCCTTAACCTTTACTCCTTGCCGCACATCGACTTCGCGCAAATTTTTTTCGGGTTCGTCGTTCTGCTGTTCTCGCTGACCGTCCACGAGATGGCGCACGCGTGGACGGCGGACCAGCTCGGCGATCCCACCGCGCGTCTGCTCGGACGCGTCTCGCTGAATCCGATCGTCCACGCCGATCTGATCGGCACCGTGATCTTTCCGCTGATTGCGATGATCAGCGGCGTGCCGCTCATCGGCTGGGCGAAGCCGGTGCCGGTCAACACGCGGCGGCTCGGGCATCCGAGACGCGATTTCATGCTGGTGGCCGCCGCGGGTCCGGCCAGCAACTTCGTGATGGCCGTCGGCGCGGCGATGGTGCTGCATCTGCTGCCGGTCTCGCCCGTCACGCTCGGCGAGCCGAACCTCTCGGTCCCGATCGCATCGCTGCTCGGACAGGCGATGCGCCTCAACGTGCTCCTCGCCGTCTTCAACATGGTTCCGATTCCGCCGCTCGACGGCGGCAACGTGCTGAGCGGATTGCTGCCGCGGCGTCTCGGCTATCAATACAACACCATCGTCCGGCCGTATGGATTCCTGCTGATCTATGCACTGATGTTTTCGCGCGGCTTCGAGTACCTCGTCATCCCGCCGTCGCGCCTGTTGATTTCTTGGTTGCAGTGAGTTCCCGTGCACGCGTCGTTTCGGGCATGCGTCCGACGGGACGTCTGCATCTCGGGCATCTCGTCGGAGCGCTGGGCAACTGGGTGCCCCTGCAGGACAAGTACGATTGTTTCTACTTCGTCGCAGACTGGCACGCCCTGACGAGCGAGTACGCCGATACGACCCGCATCACCGGCAACGTCTACGACAACGTCGCCGACTGGATCGGCGCAGGGCTCGATCCCGAGAAGAGCACGTTCTTCGTTCAGTCGCTCGTCCCCGAGCACGCCGAGCTGTACCTGCTGCTCTCAATGGTCATTGCCGTGCCATGGCTCGAGCGCGTGCCGACATACAAGGAGCAGCGCGAAGCGCTGAAGGACAAGGATCTGTCGACGATCGGCTTCCTCGGCTACCCGCTGCTGCAGACTGCGGACGTTGCGATGTACGACGCGCGCTTCGTGCCGGTCGGCGACGATCAGGTCGCCCACCTCGAGCTCGCGCGAGAGGCGGTCCGGCGGTTCAACAACTTCTACGGCGACGTCCTGGTCGAGCCTCAGCCGCTCTTGAGCAGCTTTCCGCGCCTTCCCGGTCTCGAAGGCGACAAGAAGATGAGCAAGAGCATCGGCAACACGATTCATCTGTCCGACACGGCCGATGAAGTGCGGAAGAAGGTCATGTCGATGTACACGGATCCAAAGCGCGTACGGGCGGACATTCCGGGCACCGTCGAGGGGAATCCGGTGTTCACGTATCACGATGCGTTCAACCCGAACACGGCCGAAGTCGACGACCTGAAGGCACGGTACCGCGCGGGGAAAGTCGGCGACGTGGAAGTGAAGCGGAAGCTCGCCGACGCGCTGAACGCGCATCTGGATCCGATCCGTGAGCGGCGGGCCGGCGTCCTCGCGAAACCGGATCGGCTGAAGCAGATTCTGTTCGACGGCTCGAGCCGCGCGCGGCGCGTCGCCGAGGAGACGATGACGCGAGTGCGTGATGCCGTGAAGATCTCTTACAAATGAGCCAGCCGCATCCCGATTTCGAATCGGCGTCCGACGCGTTTCCCGTCAAGCTCGAGATGTTCGAGGGACCGCTCGATCTGCTGCTGCACCTCATCAGAAAGAACGAGGTGAGCATCCACGACATTCCAATCGCGCTGATCACGCAGCAGTACCTTGCGACGATCGAGCTGATGCAGGAGCTCAACCTCGACGTCGCGGGCGAGTTCCTCGTCATGGCGGCGACGCTGATCCACATCAAGTCGAAGATGCTGCTGCCCCGACCAGAGACCGCGTCAGGGGTCGAGGGTGAGGAAGACGATCCGCGCGACGCGCTCGTGCGCCGGCTCCTCGAACATCAGAAGTTCAAGGCGGCGGCAGGACTGCTGCACGAGCGCGAACAGCTTCGCGCGGCGCAGTGGCTGCGTCCAGACGAGCGCGTGGCGGCGATTGCCGGCGACGACTACGAGCCGGAGATCGAGGTCGATCTCTTCAGCCTCCTCACGGCGTTTCAGGCGGTCGTCCAGCGCGCGAAGCTGCGGCCGAAAGTTCTCCTGCCGCCGGAGCAGATTCCCGTCGAAGTGCGCATCGATCAGCTGCTCGCGCGGCTGTCGGAAACCGAGGCGTGCGGCTTCGAGGATCTGTTCGCGGACGTGGACGATCGCGCCGGCCTCATCGTCACGTTCCTCGCGCTCCTCGAGATGATCCGGCTGAAGCTCGTTCGCGTGTTCCAGTCGGGCACGTTCGGACCCATTCGCGTGTACAAGCGCGCGCGGCCGGCGGATGCGCCGCATCCGATCGGCGATCCGGAGACTCATCATGGCTGAAGAGGACAGGGACCAGGCGACGCGCGCCAGCGCGGAGCTCAAATCAATCATAGAGGCGCTGATCTTCGCGTCACCGGAACCGCTCACGCCGAAGGCGATCTACAAGCTGCTCGACACCGAGCCGAGGGAAGACATCGAGGCGGCGCTCGCGGAGCTGAAACGCGATTACGAGCGGCCCGGCGGACTGCAGTTGGTGGAAGTGGCCGGCGGCTATCAGATCGTGACGCGCACCGATCTGCACGAATGGGTGCGGCGCCTGTTCCACGAGCGCACGACGCAGAAGCTGACGGTGCAGTCGCTCGAGACGCTCGCCGTCATCGCGTATCGGCAGCCGATTACGGCGCTCGAGATCACGGAGATTCGAGGCGTGAACACGTCGGGCGTGCTGAACACGCTGCTGGAGCGCCACCTGATCAAGATCGTCGGCCGCAAGCAGGTCGTCGGACGGCCGTTCCTCTATGCGACGACGAAGGAGTTCCTGATCCGCTTTGGATTGAACGATCTCGCCGACCTGCCGAGAGTCGAGGACATGGCCGACGCGTTGGGTCTCGACGCGCCGCTGCTCATCGAGCAGCCGACGCGTGAAGAGGATCTGCCGCTCGTGGAGCCTGACGCCGACGGGTCGGGTGAATCGATTCATTGAGCCAACTTTTCTTACTCGCATGGGGCCCCGCCCCCATGCGCTGACGCGCTCGGGCCGCTGCCCTCGCGCGTATCCAGAACAGAACGTCGCAGTGGGATCGCGGCGTGGCGACCTTCAGCCTCATCCCGTATTTCGCAACCCCGCCGCAATCCCGTTCACTGTCACCACGAACGCCCGCTGCAGTCGTTCGTCGCGATCGCCCCCGGATCGCAATCGACGCAGCAGCTCGATCTGCACGAGATTGATCGGATCGACGTAGGGATTGCGCACGTCGATCGACCGCCGCAGCACCGGATTGTTCTCGACGAGCTGGCGATGCCGTGTAACTCGCAGGACGGCGGCCGTCGCCGCATCGAGCTTCGCGCGCAGCGCCTCGCCGAGCGGCCGCAGATCCGGGGGCACGAGCTCGCGATCGTAGAGAGCCGCGATCCTCGAATCGGCTTTGGCGAGCACCATCTCGATCAAATCGATCGTCGAGCGGAAGAACGGCCACCCGTCGTACATCGCGTCGAGCGGCGGCTCGCTGCCGCGCGCGGCGGCTTCGCCGAGCGCCGCTTCCACGCCGAGCCACGACGCGAGGAGCAGTCGCGTCTGTGTCCAGGCGAACTGCCACGGAATGGCGCGGAGGCTCTCGATGCCGTCTTGTGCGCCGCCGGTCGATGAAGGCGACGGTCGGCGCGCCGGCCGGCTGCCGATGTTGATGGCGCGCAGCTCCGGCTCGGGCGTCGCCGACCGGAAATACTCGACGAACCGCGGATGCTCGCGGACGATTCGCCGGTAGGCGTCACGCGCTTCCGTCGCCGCGCGGTCCATCGCCGAGCGCCATCGAGGATCCGGCGCCAGCGGTGGCTTGAGCGTCGCCTCCACGGTCGCCGTCGTGTACACCTCCATCGTCCGCACGGCGATGTCCGGCAGCCCGAACTTCGCCTGGATCATCTCGCCCTGCTCGGTGACGCGCAGCGTGCCGTCGATCGAGCCGGGCGGCTGCGATTGAATCGCGAGATACGTCGGCCCGCCGCCGCGCCCGACGCTCCCGCCGCGGCCGTGGAACAGCGTCAGCGCGACGCCGTGTTCGCGACAGGTGGCGACGATGTCCTCCTGCGCGCGGTAGAGCGCCCAGGCCGCGCTGAATCGGCCGGCATCCTTCGCCGAGTCGGAATATCCGATCATCACTTCCTGATGATTCGCGATCCGGTTGCGATACCACGGCGTCGCGAAGAGCGTGCGGAGCACACGTCCCGCCGCGTCGAGGTCATCGGCGGTCTCGAAGAGCGGAACCAGGCGCTGGCGGACCGCGCCGCCGGCGAGATGCTGAAGCCACTCCACGGCGAGCACGTCGGAGGGCTGGCGCGCCATCGTGATCACGTACGCGCCAAGCGATTCGCCGTCGATCGCCGCCGCTGTTCGAAAGGTTTCGACGGTGTCGCGGACCGGTTCGGGCGCGCCGGCGAGGGGCAGATCGTCGATCGCACCGCGCGCGCCGGCGAGAGCGGTCAGCAGCATCTGCTGGCGTCCTTCTTCGGACCGTGACGAGTACTCGTCGCCGCGTGACGCGAAGATCCAATCGACGGCCTCGGCGTGGCGCGCCGAGTCCTGCCGAAGATCGAGGCGCGCGAGCACGAGACCGAACGTCGTTACGCGGCGCAGGAGATCCGTCAGGCGTCCGCTCGCGATCTGTTGATTGCCGGTCGCTTCGAGCGAGCGGTGGCAGAGGAGCAGGGGCTCGGCGAGATCGGCGACGCGGAGGTAGGCAGCTCTCAAGGGCCGCGCCATCGAGGCATCCCTAAAGGGCTGCGCAACAGAGGAGGCATCAGCATTGGGCGTTGGCGAATCAGACGCTTCGTAGCGCAGCCCTTCAGCGCTGCCAAGCTGCGCCTCCGCCAGCTCGCGCGTGGCGCTCAATCGATCGCGAACCTCGCGCAGCAGCACGCGATACGGTTCGCGGGCGCCGCCGGCGCGGTCGGCGAGCTCTGGCGAGGCTCGCGACATCGACAGCTCGTCGCGCAGCGCTTCCACCTCGGGCAGGTAGAGGGCGGCGGCCTGCCATCGCGCGAGCCACGTCGCCTGCCGCGTGACCTCGGGCGTGACGTTCGGGTTGCCGTCGCGATCGCCGCCAATCCACGAACCGAAGCGAATCGGCGTGGCGTCGAGCGGCAGCGACCGCCCCGTGGCGTCGCGGAGCGCGCGATCGACTTCGCGCAGGTAGGCAGGCACCGCGTCCCACAAGGTTTCTTCGAACACGATGAGGCCCGCGCGGACTTCGTCGAGCGGCGAGATCCGACGGGCGCGCGCTTCGTCACTCTGCCAGGCCGCCGCGATCTCGCGCCTCAGACCATCGATCGCATCGTCGTGTTCCACGGGCGTCAGATCGACCCGATCGCGAAACGCGAGGATCGACGCGATGCGGTTGTACTTCTGAATCAGCGTGCGCCGGACGACTTCGGTCGGATGCGCGGTCAGCACGAGCTCGACGCGCGACGAAACGACGGCGTCGGCGAGCGTGTCTGGCGCGACGCCGGCGCCGATCAGCCGCGCGAACGTCTCGGCGCACGAGCCGCGCTGGGGGTGCCGGTCGGCGTCGCGCGCGTGATCGCGCCGGCGGCGCGTCCGGTGGTGCTGCTCCGCGATGTTGGCCAGCGCCAGGAAGTGCGCGAAGGCGCGCGCGACGGGCACGGCGGCTTCGATGGGCATGTCGCCCAGAACGTCGGCGAGCAGATCGAACGCTCCGGCTTCACCGGCATGCGCGGCCTTCGCGATCGCGCGCACCCGCTCCACGCGATTGAAGAGCGCGTCGCCTTCGTGTATCCGCAGCGTCTCGCCGAGCAGCTCACCGAGCAGGTGAACGTCGTCTCGCAGCGGTTTGTGAGGGTCGGAGGCCATGCGCTTCGTGTCCTCCGTGGTGGAGCGTTCGAGCTCGAGCCGCGACCGTCTTCAGCCTCCTGACCTCGTCCTCGCTCAGCTCGCGCCACTCACCCGGCTTCAGCTTCGCGTCCCTGATGGGGCCGATCGCCACACGTTTGAGCGCGGCCACCGGGTGACCGATCGCGTCGCACATCTTTCGCACCTGACGGTTTCGTCCTTCGCGAATCGTGACGATCAGGTGGCCGGGACCGGCGACCTTCACGTCCGCCGGCTCTGTGCGGCGATCCTCGATCGTCATACCCTTCGACAGCCGATCGATGTCGTGGCGATCGGGTTCGCCGAGCACCCGCACGTCGTACACGCGCGCGACGCCGTGGCGCGGATGCGTGAGACGCGCGGCGAGATCGCCGTCGTTGGTGAGCAGGAGCAGACCTTCGGAGTCGAAGTCGAGCCGCCCGACCGGATATACGTATTCGCGGACGCCGCGCAGAAGATCGATCACGGTCGGACGCCGCTGCGGATCGGATCGCGTCGTCACGTACCCGCGCGGCTTGTGGAGCAGCAGGTAGCGGTGATGTTCCGCGACTTTCACACGCCGGCCGTCGACGCGGATGTCGTCGCGCGACGGGTCGGCTTTCGTGCCGAGCTCGCGGATTGTCTGGCCGTTGACGCTGACGCGTCCCTCGAGCATCAACTGCTCGCTCGCGCGGCGAGAGGCGACGCCCGCTTGAGAGAGAATCTTCTGGAGACGCTCCACAGATAAACGTTACCGCCTTATCTTTTCTTTTTCGCGTATTTCGTGATTTCGTGTTTTTCGTGGCGAGCCGCCGAAGTCACCGTGAGAGAAGATCGCCCCAGAAGGACGCCAGCGCTGCGACATCGCTGACGTGCGCCGGGCGGTCGGCTTCCGCGTGCGAGATGAGGCCGCTCAGCAGCAGCCGCACCGGAGCGGTGCCGCGAAGATCCTGCGCGAGGTATTCGGATTCGATCGACGGAATGACGTTGTCTTCGGTGCCGTGCAGCAGGAATACCGGCGCCGACGTCTTCGGGGCCTTCGACACCGACAGCGCGGGATCGCTTCCGTAAAAGCGCACGTAGGGCAGCAATCGAGGACCGAGGTGGACGACGTCGCGATCCACGACGTATCGGAGCAGCGTGGCCGACGGTTCCGGCAGCTTGTTCGTCAGCGCGCGCACGGCGTCGAACTCCGCGGCCGCCCGCGGCTTGTCTACGCCGCTGTCGAGCGCGGAGGCCCAGAGATATTGCCGGATCGCCGCCCGAAGCGGCTCGACCTGCCGCGCCGGCACGAGGCGCTCTGCGACGCCAAGCAGGATGACGGCAACGCCGTAATCGTGTGGAGCGCGCGTGAAGGGCTGGTCGGTCCCGCCAGTCGTCTCATCCGGCTTCAGCCGCCGGTCGACAGGATCACGGCGCCCCTGAGCTCCGTCGAAGGGCCGGATTCCGAGCTGATGCGACGGATAGGGCTCCTGTCCCGTGCACAGATAACGCAGCACGCGCGGCAGATCGTCGTGACCGCCGAACGAGAACACATACGCGACGCGTTCGGCGAGCGATGGCCGTCCGGCGGCGACGAGCGAAAGGCCGCCGCTGAAGCTGATCCCCATCAACGCCACCGTGCGATCGGGCGCAAGACCCGACTCCGATGCGAGCCATCCGGCGGTCCGTTCGATCGTGTCGGTGATCGCCGGCGTGATCTCGAACCGTGAGAGCTCGGGAATGTCGGGCGTGACGACGACGAGATGATCTGCGGCCAGTTGTCGCGCGAGCCGCATCAGCCGCGGCTCGTCGATGCCCGACGAGTGCAAACCCGAGACGAGGAGCGCCGCGCGGTGCGGCGCGCCGATCGGCTCGTAAACGCGTCCCCGCATCGATCCACCCGGCGTCGGGATTGCAATCTCGCGCTCCCGCTCGGCCGACGCGTCGAGATCGGCGACGCGCCGAAGCGTGCCGTCCATTTCGGCCGCGCGAATCACGAACGACAGGCCGTGCACGAACGGCCGCGCGATGAACACGCCGCCCGCGAGCGTCACGACGACAACGACGGTGGCGATCGACCATCGCCTCATGATGCGCATGTTACACTCGCGAGCCGGTTCGATTTGGCCGGGATGGGCAGCCCGTCCTGCCCTTCCCCGCCCGTCCTGCCCAATGAAACAGCTCGTGATCGCCATCGACGGCCCCTCCGGCGCAGGAAAAGGAACCGTAGCGCGCGCCGTCGCGGCGCAGCTCGGTTACCGCCATGTCGACAGCGGCGCGATGTACCGCGCCGTGGGTTGGAAGGCGCTGCGGGACGGCGTGCCGCTCGACAGCGACGATGGGGTGGCCGCGCTGGCCGAGCGATCGATCATCGACGTGACGCCGCCGCTCATCACGATCGACGGCAGCGATGTCACGCGCGCGATTCGCACGCCGGAAATCGATCGCGCCGCAGCAGCGGTCGCGCGGTTGCCGAAGGTTCGTGCCGTGCTCGTCGAGCGTCAGCGGGAGTGCGGCACGCAGGGCGCGATCGTGATGGAGGGCCGTGACATCGGCACCGTCGTCTTTCCGAACGCCGACGTGAAGATCTACCTCGATGCGTCGCCAGACGAGCGGGCGCGGCGGCGCGCGGCCGATCCCGCGCATTCAGGCGGGCCGACGGCGGTCGCCGACGTGGCGACGCTGCTCAGAACGCGCGACGCGATCGACCGTACGCGCACGGCGTCCCCGCTGTACGTAGCGAAGGATGCCGTGGTCATCGATACGACCGGCAAGAGCGTAGACGAAGTTGTACGGGAAGTGATTTCAGTGATCCGCCCTTACTTGCGTTCTTTGTAATCTTCGGCAGAGGCCGGATCGAGCTCCCAGCGGTGCTTGTCGCGCTCGACGACTTTGTCGCTCGAGCGCAGCTCTTCGTTGTCCTCGTACTGCACGCCGAGCGCCTTTCCGATGTCGTCGACGACGTCCTGATCGGGCGTCGTATTGTCGCCTCCGGGCGTCTCTTCACCCGTGAAGTACGCGTCCTCGACGTCCACGTCGAGGTCACCGCCGGCCACGTCGGTCATGCCGCGATGCCGTGCGCGGTTCTCCTCGAGCTCGGCCCGGCCGGTGCGCGCCGCCGAGCCGCGGCGATCCATATTGAGTGAAGAGGGCGGCGTCGGCACCGTCTCGTCGAGCGTGCGGCGCGCCCGGTCCAGCCGAGGCGATCGGCGCGGCCTGGGGCGACGTTTCGGGGCGGTTTTCCGGGCTGTCTGCTTCGCTGTCTGCTTGATCGACCGTTTCGCCGAAGGCCGCGCCGCCTTCTTGCGGTCGCGAGCGGGTGGCTTTCCTCGTCGTGTGGCCTTCCGTTTGGCCATGGTCACGTCCTTTCGCAACCTTGACAGTTTTGCGATAAGTGTCGTACTCTCTGTTGCTTATCGGAATTTCGATAACCCACTCGGGGTGCCGGTGCCCCAAAACGAGCCACCGGCAAATCGCCCAGAAGTAAAAGATCGACCAGAGGAGACGTGCAAGGCATGGCGAAGCTTGAAGATGAGAACACTCCTGGTGCCGGTGGCGGCGCCGCCACGGCGACGACCGAACGACCGGAACGCCCGGAGCGCTCGGACCGCAGCACGCTGAAAGCGCGGCCGCGCGACGATGATGAGCAGATCGACAAGGATGCCTTCGAGGCTCTGCTCACCGCCTACGATAACAGCTTCCGGAACATCGCGGAAGGCGAGGTCGTCAAGGGAACGGTTCTCAAGGTCACTCCTTCGGAAGTGATCGTCGACGTCGGATACAAGTCCGAAGGCATCATTCAGGTCGACGAGTTCCTCGACGAGAACGGCGAAATGACGGTGCAGCCCGGCGACATCGTCGACGTGCTGCTCGAGCGCACGGAAGACCGGGAAGGATACGTCGTCCTCTCGCGCGAAAAAGCCGAGAAGATGAAGATTTGGGACGAGGTCGAGAAGGCCTATGCCGAGCGCAAGGTCGTCATCGGCCGCGTCATCGAGCGGATCAAGGGCGGCCTCGCGGTCGACATCGGCGTCCGCGCGTTCCTGCCCGGATCGCAGATCGACGTGCGTCCCGTGAGAAATCTCGACGCGCTGCGCGGCCAGGAGCTGCGGATGCGCGTCATCAAGGTCAACAAGAAGCGCGGCAACATCGTGCTGTCGCGCAAGGCGCTGCTCGAAGAAGAGAACGCGGAGAAGAAGAAGCACACGCTCGAGACGCTCGCCGAGGGCAAGGTGCTCAAGGGCGTCGTCAAGAACATCACCGACTACGGCGCGTTCATCGATCTCGGCGGCATCGACGGCCTGCTGCACATCACCGACATGTCGTGGGGCCGCGTCGGGCATCCGTCGGAGCTGTTCAAGGTGAACGACGAGATCGACGTGATCGTGCTCAAGTACGATCCGGCGACCGAGCGCGTTTCGCTCGGCCACAAGCAGCTGATCACCGATCCGTGGGCGAACGTCATGGACCGCTATCCGGTCGGCGCGCGCGTCGGCGGCAAAGTGGTGAGCCTCACCGACTACGGCGCCTTCGTCGAGCTCGAATCGGGCGTCGAGGGTCTCATTCACGTCAGCGAGATGTCGTGGAGCAAGCGGGTCAAACACCCGTCGAAGATTCTCAACGTCGGCGACTCGGTCGACGCGATGGTGCTCGGCGTCGACCCGACCGCGCGGCGCATCTCGCTCGGCCTCAAACAGGTCGAGACCAATCCGTGGCACGACCTGGCCGACAAGTATCCCGTCGGCTCGAAGATCACCGGCAAGGTGCGCAACCTGACCGAGTTCGGCGCCTTCGTCGAAGTGGAAGAGGAGATCGACGGCCTCATTCACATCTCCGACATGTCGTGGAGCAAGCGCATCAAGCATCCGTCCGAAGTGCTCAAGAAGGGCGACGTCGTCGAGGCGATGGTGCTCAACATCGACGCCGAGAACCAGCGGCTGTCGCTCGGGCTGAAACAGCTCGCGACCGACATCTGGGACGACTTCTTCTCGCGCCATCACGTCGGCGACACCATCGAAGGCAAGGTCGTGCGGATGACGAACTTCGGTGCGTTCGTCGAGTTGGACGAAGGGATCGAAGGGCTGATCCACGTGTCGGAGTTCGACGACTCGCGCCACGCCGGGAAGGACGAGAAGATCGATCTCAAGGTCGGCGAGACCTATCCGATGAAGATCATCAAGCTCGCTCCATCGGAGCGGAAGATTGGTTTGTCGATTCGCGCGATGAAGTCAGATGAGTTCCGCGCCGACTGGGAGGCATATCAGGAATCGGCAGGCGACGGCACGGCGACGCTCGGCGATCACTTTAGAAATCGGTAGGGGACCAGCCCCCAGCCCCCAGAGAGAGGCAGCACATGACCAGCGGCAGCATGACCAAGGCGGAGCTCGTCGAGGAAGTGTCGCGCGTGTCGGACCTGACGAAGAAGCACTCCGAGGTGATCGTCGATACGGTGTTCAAGAGCATCATCGACGCGCTGCACCGCGGGGAGAAGATCGAGCTGCGGGGCTTCGGCAGTTTCCGGCTGCGCAGGCGCGAACCGCGCAAGGGGCGGAACCCGAAGACGGGCGACAAGGTCGATGTGCCGCCGAAGAAGGTGCCGTACTTCAAGCCGGGCAAGGAGCTGAAGGAGCTGATCAACAAGGAGCCGGCGCCGGCGGCTCCGTCGCCGGCGGCCGGTGAAATCCCGCCGGACGCGATGGCTGTCTGAAATCGTGATTTGGGATTCGGGTTCGGGATTCGGGATTCGCAGCTGCCCGAATCCCCCCGAATCCCAAGTCCCCAGTCCCGAATCCCGAACGTGGAACGCTTATGGTCGCCGTGGCGCCTCGCGTACGTGAACGGCGCGAGCGGCGGCAGCGATTCCGGCTGCATCTTCTGTCGCAGCGACGAACCCGGCCGCGATGAGTTGATCCTCATTCGCGGCCGTGTCACGTACGTCATCCTCAATCTGTTTCCGTACAACAACGGTCACCTGATGGTTGTGCCGAACCGCCACGTGGCGACGCTCGCCTCGACGACGGGCGACGAGCAGGCGGAGCTGATGCGGTTGACGCGGCACGCGGAGATGGCGCTCACCGAGGCCTATACGCCGCAGGGAATCAACATCGGGATCAATCTCGGCCGACCCGCCGGCGCCGGCATCGTGGATCATCTCCACGTCCATCTCGTGCCGCGGTGGAACGGCGACACCAACTTCATGACGGCGATCGCCGACACGCGCGTGCTGCCGGAGGGTCTCGCGGCGACGCGCGATCGACTGCAGCCGATCTTCGAACGCCTCGCGCGCGATGAACGTTGACGCGCCACGAAACACACGAAATCACGAAATTCACGAAATGTCTAAAGTTGTTTCGTGGTTTTCGTGCTCTCGCGTCTTTCGTGGCTAGAGTAAAGCGATGATCCTCGAGCTCACTCCTGAACAGCGCGCCTTCAAGGAACAGATCGAACAGTTCGCGACGGAGATCGTGGCGCCGCGTGCCGCGCTGATCGACAAGACCGGCGAGTACCCGTCCGACGTGGTGCACGCGGCCGCCGGCGCGGGCCTGTGCGGCGTGACGCTGCCCAAGGCGTGGGGCGGGCTCGGGCGCGATTACGTGAGCTACGCGCTCGCGGTGGAGGCCATCGCGAAGGCGAGCGCCACCGTCGCCGTCGCGCTGACGGTCACCAACTCGCTCGTCGCCGAAGTCATCGCCCACGCGGGGAAGGATCAGCAGCGGGAACGGTGGCTGCGCAAGCTCGCCACCGGCGAAGGGATCGGCGCCTTCGCGCTCTCCGAACCCGACGCAGGGACCGACGCAGCCAATCAGAAGACCGCCGCCATTCGCGTGAGCGGCGGCTACCGCATCCGCGGCAGGAAGGTGTGGGTCGCGAACGCGGAAGAAGCATCGGTCGCCATCGTGTTCGCATGCACCCGTCCGGGATTGCGCGGTCAGGGCGTCACGGCGTTCCTGGTGCCGATGGACGCGCCGGGCATCACGCGCACGGCGCGAGCCGACTCGCTCGGCGTGCGCGGCCTTGGCTGCATGGATCTCGATCTCGACGTCGACGTCGCCGACGATCAGGTGCTCGGCCACGTCGATCAGGGATTCCGCCTGGCGATGTGGGCCCTGCAGGGCGGACGCGTCGCCATCGCCGCGCAGGCGCTCGGCATCGGCGAGGCGGCGCTGACCGAGGCGATGACGTACGCCCGGAAGCGCGAGCAGTTCGGCCAGCCGATCGCAAACTACCAGGCGATCCAGTGGATGATCGCCGACATGGCAACCGAGCTCGACGCCGCGCGGCTGCTCACGCTCAAGGCCGCGGCCGCGAAAGACCATCAGGAGAAGAGCACGTTCGAGGCGTCGATGGCGAAGCTCGCCGCGTCGGAAGCGGCGCACAAGGCCGCCGACAAGGCGATGCAGATTCTTGCGTCGGCCGGCTACCGCCGCGGATCGGTGGTCGAGCGGCTGTTCCGCGACGTGCGCGCGACGGAAATCTATCAGGGAACGTCCGAGGCCCAGCGGATGATCATCGCGGCGAACGTGCTCGCCAGCGCCTGACCTTCTCCCTGCCCGCGGCAGATTGACACCTCTTCGTCACGTTACTAGAGTGTGCCGTCAGACGGAGGCGGTATGAGCAAGAGGTTTGGTCGTCGTGAATTCGTTCGCAGAACCACCGCGGCCGGCGTCGCCGCCGCAGCCATTCCGAAGACGCTTTTCGGACAGCCTTCCACAGGCCCGGGGCAGGCCCCGGTGATGATGACGCCGAAGGGCGTCAAGCCGTGCGTCGTCGCGTCGAGCAACGGGAATCGATCGAAGGACGATCAGGGCGTCACCTGCGTCGCCAGGGCGTTCAAGATGATGGCCGACGGCGCCGACGTGCTCGATGCGCTCGTCGCCGGCGTCGCGATCGTCGAGCTCGATCCCACGCAGACCGGCGTCGGCTGGAGCGGTCTGCCGAACGCGGATGGCGTCGTGCAGCTCGACGCGTCGTGCATGCACGGACCGAAGAAGCGCGCCGGCGCGGTCGCGGCCATCGAGGGCGTCCGCACACCCGCGCGGGTGGCGCAGCTCGTCGCCGAGGAGACGGATCATCACCTCCTGGTCGGGAAGGGCGCGCAGGAGTTCGCGCGCTCGATGGGATTCAAGATCGAAGAAGGGCTGATCAACGAAACGGCGCGGAAGGCGTGGCTCGAATGGAAGCGCCGCACCGATCCGCTGCACTACCTCGATCCGAAGAAGCGCGCGCAGGCGTGGTACGACGCCGGCATCCAAATGGTCCGCGAAGGGCTGATCGACGGCGAACATTTCTGGGGCACGATCAACTGCGACGGTGTCAATGCGAAAGGCGAGATCTGCGGCGTGACGACGACCAGCGGCCTCGCGTGGAAGATTCCGGGCCGCGCCGGCGATTCGCCGATTCTCGGCGCCGGACTGTATGTCGACGGCGAGGTCGGCGCCGCGGGATCGACCGGCCGCGGTGAAGCGAACCTGTACAACCTGTCGTCGTTCGTGATCGTCGAGGAAATGCGGCGTGGCGCGCACCCGAAGGATGCCGCGATCACGGCGTTGAAACGCGTCGCGAAGAGCACGATCGAGAAGCGCCTGCTGAACGCGAAAGGACAGCCGAACTTCGGCCTCAACTTCTATAGCCTCAATGCGAAGGGCGAATATGCCGGCGTGTCGATGTACGAGGGCACCTACGCCGTCTGCACCGAGAACGGCCCGCAGACGCTGAAGACGGACGCCCTGTACGAAGGCCGCCCGACGGATTGATGGTTCTGACGAAAATGAATCGCCGAGCATTCGTGCAAGCCGCGGCCGCTGCCGCGACCGTTCCAACCGCGCTGTTCGGACAAGCGCCGACCGTCATGACGCCGAAGAGCGTCAAACCGATCCCCATCGCCTCGAGCAACGGTCACAAGTTCAAAAACGGCGGCGCAACTGCGTCGAGAAGGCGTTCTCGATGATGACGGGCGGCGCCGACGTGCTCGACGCGCGTGCCGATGCGCTCTTGCCTCGATTGCGCGTCATCCGAGAATCTGCTTCGCGATCGTCTGCAGCTGCAGGTTCGACGTCCCCTCGTAGATCTGGCCGATCTTCGCGTCGCGATAGAGCTTCTCGACCGGATAGTCCTTCACGAAGCCGTAGCCGCCGAACAGGTTGACCGCGAGCGACGTCACGCGCTCGGCGACCTCCGACGAGAAGATCTTGCACATCGCGGCCTCGGTGAGGAACGGGTGGCCGGCGTCGCGGAGGCGCCCGGCGTTGTAGACCAGCAGCCGCGCCGCCTCGATCTCGGTGGCCGCGCGCGCGAGCTGATGCTGGACTGCCTGGAACTCGGCGATCGCCTTGCCGAACTGCTTCCGCTCGCGCGTGTACCTGATCGCGTGATCGAGGGCGCCCTGCGCGAGACCGATCATCTGCGCGCCGATGCCGATGCGTCCTTCGTTCAGCGTCTCGATCGCCACCTTGTAGCCCTTGCCGATCTCGCCGAGCACGTTCGACCGCGGGATGCGGCACTCCTCGAACAGCAGCTCGCACGTGCTGCTGGCGCGGATGCCGAGCTTGTCCTCCTTTTTCCCGATGGTGAATCCGTCGAATTCCCGCTCGACGAGGAACGCCGTGATGCCGCGATAGCCCGACTCCGGGTTCGCGTTCGCGAAGACGATGAAGATGTCGGCTTCGTTGCCGTTGGTGATCCAGAGCTTGCGCCCGGTGAGGACGAATTCGGCGCCGCGATCGACCGCGCGCGTCGTCAGCGCGAACGCGTCGCTTCCGGATCCCGCCTCCGACAGGGCGTACGCGCCGACGGCATTCGCCGCGAGCTTCGTCAGATAGCGGCGCTTGAGTTCATCGCTGCCCCAACGGAGCAGCGCGTTGATGACGAGCGTGTTCTGGACGTCGACGAGGACGCCGATCGACGGATCGACGCGCGACAGCGCCTCGACCGCGAGCACCGCATGGAAGAAGCTCGCGCCGGCGCCGCCGAACGCCTCGGGAACCTCGATGCCCATCACGCCGAGATCGAACAGCTTGTCGACGAGCGCGCGCGGAATCTTCGCGTGTTCGTCCATGTCGCGGACGACAGGTCGGATCTCGCGGTCCGCGAATTCGTACACGCTGTCGCGGAAGAGCCGTTCGTCTTCGGACAGCGCGGTCAGGGCCGGATGGATCAATTCCGTGTTTTGCGTCGTCACGGCTGAAATGTTACACCTGGCGGTCTAATATAGAGATATGACCAGTTTCCTCCGGTCTACCGGACTCGCCACCGCGCTGATCTCGATCGCGACGCTTCAAGGCGCCGCCGGCCAGCAGACGCAGCAACAGCCGCAACAACCGCAACAGCAACCGGCGCCGCCGCCGGATCAGACGCCGCAGCCGCCAATCTTCAGGACCGGCATCAACTACGTCCGGGTCGACGTCATCGTCACGGAAAACAAGAGCGGCAACAGCGTGGCCGACCTGAAGCCGGGCGACTTCGACGTGCTCGAAGACGGGAAGCCGCAGACGATCGACACGTTCAAGCTGATAAGGCTCGACGGCGGCCTCGTCGAGGCGACGAAGGAGCCCGTGCGCCAGATCCGCACCGATTACGACGAAGAATCGGAAGCGGCGCGCGACGACGTCAGGCTGTTCGCGATCTTCCTCGACGACTACCACGTGCGGCGCGGCACGAGCCTCTCGGTGCGCAATCCGCTGTCGCGCTTCCTCGACACGCAGATCGGGCCGACCGACATGATCGGCGTCATGTACCCGCTCGAATCGACATCGTCGGTCCGGATGACGCGCAATCACGACGCGGTGATGAAGGCGATGCAGCAGTTCCAGGGACGCAAGTACGACTATACGCCGCGCAACGAGTTCGAGGAGCGCTACGCGAACTATCCGACCGAGATCGTCGAGAAGATTCGCAATCAGGTCTCGCTGTCGGCGATCAAGTCGCTCGTCGTGCACATGGGCTCGTTGAAGGAAGGCCGCAAGTCGCTGATTCTCGTCAGCGAGGGGTTCACCAACGCGCTGCCGCCGCAGATGCGCAATCCGACCGCGCAGCTGCCCGGCCAACGAGTTCGAGGAACGCTACGCGAACTATCCGACCGAGATCGTCGAGAAGATTCGCAATCAGGTCTCGCTGTCGGCGATCAAGTCGCTCGTCGTGCACATGGGCTCGTTGAAGGAAGGACGCAAGTCGCTGATTCTCGTGAGCGAGGGATTCACCAACGCGCTGCCGCCGCAGATGCGCAACCCGAACGCGCAGCTGCCCGGCTACGGCAATCCGAATGCCTTCAACCCGGGAGCTGGCGCGAACGATCCCAACGAGGATCGCTACCAGTTCTTCGCGAACATGGACCTCGAGTCAGATCTGCGCGAGGTGTACGACGCGGCGAACAAGAACAATGTCTCGATCTACGCGGTCGATCCGCGCGGGCTTCCCGGCTTCGAGTTCGACATCAACGAGAACGTGGGATCGTTTCAGGTCGACTCGCAGTACCTCAACTCGACGATGAACACGCTGCGCGAGCTCGCGGAGAATACCGACGGGCGCGCGATCGTGAATCGCAACGATCTCGACGTCGGCATGAAGCAGATCATCCGCGACAGCAGCGCGTACTACCTGATTGGCTATAACTCGTCGCAGGCGCCGACCGACGGCAAGTTCCACGAGATCAAAGTGCGCGTGAAGCGGCCCGGCATCCAGGTCCGCGCGCGCAAGGGATACTGGGCACTGACGCCCGACGACGCGAAGCGCGCGACTGCGCCGCCGAAAGCCGACGTTCCCAAGCCGGTCGAGGCGGCGATCAGCGCGGCCACCGCGCGTCCCTCGCGCGCGAGCGTCGTCCGCAGCTGGATCGGCACGTCGCGCGGCGAGAACGGGAAGACTCGCGTCACATTCGTCTGGGAGCCGCTGCCCAGGCTGCCGGGCGATCGCGCGGCGGCCGGCGACGAACCGTCGCAGGTGTCCCTCATGGCACTCGCCGGCGACGGATCGCCGTCGTTCCGCGGCCGCGTGCCCGAGGCGCCCGCCTCGCCGATCCGGACGCCGCAGCGCGTCAGCTTCGACGTGCCGCCAGGGAAGCTGCAGCTGCGCATCTCGGTGCAGGGCACCGGATCGCAGGTGCTCGACAGCGAATTGCGCGAGATCACGATTCCGGACCTCACCGCCGCGCAGACGATGCTCGGAACGCCCGAAGTGTTCCGCGGCCGCACGGCCCCCGAGCTTCAGAAGCTGAAGTCCGATCCCAACGCGATTCCGACGGCGATCCGTGAATTCAACCGCAGCGATCGCGTCGTCATCCGTGTGCCGGCGTACGGGCCGGGAGGAACGACGCCGACGCTCAGCGTTCACCTGCTGAATCGGACCGGTCAGCCGATGAACGAGGTGCCTGCCACGCCGTCGCCGACTCCAGGCGTCCAGCAGATCGAGCTGCCGATCGCCGGTCTCGCCGCAGGCGAGTACGTCGTCGAGATCAGAGCGACGGGCGATGGCGGCGAAGCGAAAGAGCTCGTTGGCTTCCGGGTCATGGGCTAGAACCCGATCAGAAAAGAATGCTGGCGGCTCTCGCACTTGCGACTCAAATCGTCAACATCGACGTGATCGCCGCCGATACGCGCGGCCGCAGCGTCGAGAACCTGAAGCTCGCGGATTTCGAGATCCGCGACGACGGCGCCGTGCGTACCGTCGAGGGCGCGCGCCTCGTCAAAGACGACGCTCGGCTGTTTGCGATCTATCTCGACGAGTATCATGTCGCGAGCGGAGCCGCCACCGCGCGCGTTCGCGACGCCGTCGCGCAGTTCATCGAGCGCGATCTCGGCCCCAACGATCTCGTCGTCGTGATGAAGCCGCTCGACTCGCTGTTCCGGATCGAGCTGACGCGTGACCGCGATGCGACGCGTGCCGTCGTCGCGGGCTTCGAAGGGCGCAAAGGGGAATACGATCCGCGCAACGATTACGAGCGCAACTTCATCGCAGGAACGCCGGCGCGCGTCGAGGCTGCGCGCACGCAGGTGGCCTGGTCGGCGATCAACGCCCTTGCTATTCACCTCGGCACGCTGGGCGATCGCCGCAAGACGCTCATCGTCGTCAGCGAAGGGCTCTCGCGGATGGAGCGGCGGCGCGGTCAGGAGACGCTGCCGTCGTTCGAAGCCGTCATCCGGTCCGCGACTCGCTCGAACGTCGCGATTTATCCATTCGACCCGAGCACGACTCCGACACCAACTCTGGCACCGACTCCGACACCTGCTCCGACGCCAACTCCGACCCCTCTCGAGCGGCTGGCGGCGGAAACTGACGGCCAGATAATCGGCGCCGATCCCGAAGGCGGCCTCCGGCGCGCCGCCGCCGACGCGAGCACGTATTACCTGCTGACGTATCAGGTCGCGAACCCCGACGACGGCAAGTTTCACGACGTGCAGGTGCGTGTGAAGCGGGCGAACGTCAACGTGCGCGCGCGCAAAGGCTACTTCGCGCCGTCGCCCGACGATACGCTGCGCGCGGCGCTGCTCGAGCGGATCAACGCGCCGAAGCCGTCGGCGCCGCCCGAGCCGGCGCCGCACGCGAGCACGCTCATCCGTCCGTGGTTCGGCTGGTCGCGCGGCGACTCGGGCCGCACGCGTGTCACGTTCGTCTGGGAGCCGGCGGCGCGCGTGCCCGGCGATCGCGGACGCCTCGTCGCGTCGCGACTGGTGCTGACGGCGCTCGACAAGGACGGGGCCGTGCTGTTCGACGGTCCGGTGTCGCCGACGGGACCGGCGACGATCGAGGAGCTGGGCAACGTGCCGGCGCGTGCGGTGTTCGACGCGCCTGCGGGACGAATACGGCTGCGCATGGCCATCCAGGATGCCGCGGCCCAGGTCATCGATCGCGACGTTCGCGACCTTTCGGTCCGCGATTTGCGCGGCGACGTCGTCATCGGCACGGCGCAGGTGCTTCGCGCGCGGAACGCGCGCGAATTCCGGTCGCTCGACGACGCGGCCGCGGTGCCCGTCGCGTCGCGCGAGTTCAGCCGGACCGAGCGGCTGCTCTTCCGCGTTCCGATCTACGCGGCCTCGGACGAGCCGCCGTCGGTATCGGCACGACTGCTGAACCGATCGGGCCAGGCGATGCGGCAGCTCAGCGTCAGCACATCCGCGAAGCCGAGCCGGTTCGGCGAGATCGATCTGCCGCTCGCTGGTCTCGCCGCCGGCGAATACATCGTCGAGGTCGTCGCGATAACCTCGAGCGGTCAAGCAAAGGATCGGATCACGTTTCGCGTGATCAGCTGACGGTTTCGTCACTCTGCGGATGAAGCGCTCGCGCTCGTGCAGTTGCGCCGAACTTTTCGCTTGATGCGAAATCGTTCGTGCGATACAAACACAAGCGCGCGATAGCAGCCTTCAAAACTCAGCCACCCAGGTTTGGTCGGCACGGTATCGCATGCGGGCGCGTACGCCCCGCCCGATCATGGCCGCGCTCATCCTACTCGTCGACGCGAACCGAACGACGCTCGGTCAAACGCATGCACTGCTCGCGCGGCGCGGATATCTCGTCGCGCCGGTCAGCGAATTCGCGTCGGCCGCAGAGCTCCTGCGGACGGTCAGCCCGGATCTGCTCATCGTCGATTTCCGCCACGACGCGTCCCAGGCGCTGGAGCTGGCGAACGGGAGCCACGGCGACGATCCGCACCGGCCCGTGATCTTCACGCACGCCTCACGCGATCCCTACGTCGAGAGCGAAGCCCAGCGGCTCGGAGCCACGTACCTCGTGCGACCGTGGAACGACGATAGGTTCCTCGCGCACGTGGCGGCGGTGATCGCGGATCACCGGTGGGTGCGATTCCCCGTGCGGCGGTGGAAGCGGAAGCGGATCTCGAACGCCGTCACCGTCCGCGCAGGGAGCGCGGTGGCGCACGTCGTCGACGTCAGCTACGGCGGACTCCGCCTCGCGTTTCGCAATCCGCTGCCCGAATCGTCGACCACGTTCGCCGTGACGCTCCCCGCGGCGCAGCTGTCGTTCGAGGCGCACCGCGTGTGGTCGCACCACGCGCCGACCGGCGCCGAAGTGTGGTGCGGCGTCGAGTTCGCAGATCCCGAGGGCGCCGAAGCCCGAACGTGGCGCGCCTTCGTCGATTCGCTCACCTGAGAAGGCGTCTCGGATCTTCTCCCTGTCGGCTGGCCGGTCGGTGCGTCCCTGTAGAATGCCGCCATGACGACATCCTCGTTCGTGCGCGATCTGATGGCGGAGCTGAAGGCCAAGAACCCGGCCGAACCCGAATTCCACCAGGCGGTGCAGGAAGTTGTCGAGTCGCTCGACCTCGTCCTCGAGCGGCGGCCCGAATACCGCAGCGCGCGGATCATCGAGCGCATGGTCGAGCCCGAGCGCGTCGTCATGTTCCGCGTGCCGTGGCAGGACGATCAGGGCCGCGTGCACATCAACCGCGGCTTCCGCGTACAGATGAACAGCGCGATCGGTCCCTACAAGGGCGGGCTGCGCTTTCACCCGTCGGTCAACCTGGGCATCCTGAAATTCCTCGCGTTCGAGCAGGTGCTCAAGAACTCGTTGACGACGCTGCCGATGGGCGGCGGGAAGGGCGGGTCGGATTTCGATCCGAAAGGCAAGAGCGACAACGAGGTGATGCACTTCTGCCAGGGCTTCATGACCGAGCTGTGCCGCCACGTCGGTCCCGACACCGACGTGCCGGCGGGCGACATCGGCGTCGGCGGACGCGAGATCGGATTCCTGTTTGGCCAGTACAAGCGGCTGCGCAACGAGTTTTCCGGCGTGCTGACCGGCAAAGGACTCAACTGGGGCGGATCGCTCATTCGGCCCGAGGCGACTGGGTACGGGGCGGTGTACTTCGCGGCGGAAATGCTCGCGACGCGCCGCGAAACGCTCGAGGGCAAGGTATGCCTCGTATCGGGCAGCGGCAACGTGGCGCAATACACGGTGGAGAAGCTGCTGCAGTTCGGCGCGAGGCCGGTGACGCTTTCCGACTCCGACGGCTACATCTACGATGAAGCGGGCATCACGACCGACAAGCTGCAGTTCGTCATGGAACTGAAGAACATCCGCCGCGGCCGTATCCGCGAGTACGCCGACAAGTACAAAGGCGCCGTGTACACGCCGGTCGATCCGCGGCGCGAGGATCATCCCATCTGGACGCACAAGGCGCAGTGCGCCTTTCCGAGCGCCACGCAGAACGAGATCGGCGCGAAGGATGCGGCGAACCTGCTGAGCAACGGCGTGTATGTCGTTTCGGAAGGAGCCAACATGCCGACCGTGCTCGACGGCGTCTGCCAGTTCCTCGACGCGAAGATTCTTTACGGTCCGGCGAAGGCGGCCAACGCGGGCGGCGTCGCGACCTCCGGGCTCGAGATGACGCAGAACAGCATGCGCATCAGCTGGTCGCGCGAGGAGGTCGACGATCGGCTGCACACGATCATGAAAGCCATCCATCGCACCTGCAACGAGACGGCCGAAGCGTTCGGCACGCCCGGCAACTATGTCAACGGCGCGAACATCGGCGGCTTCCTGAAGGTCGCCGACGCGATGATGGATCAGGGCCTGGTCTGACGACCGCTAGTCGAACGCTGCGGCGGCGAAGCCGATCGTCGCCTGATCGTTACCGGGATCCATTCGGGCTCAATCCTGGTCGTTGGGTCGGTCGAGAGTAAGGCGCAAAAGAGGGGTTATTGTTGGTTCGTGCGTTTGCCTCGATTGTCGGATCTCGCGCGGTTCCGGGTACACGACATCCTGCTCGTCTCGAGCGTGTACGACTCGTTCATTCTCGCCGAGGACGGCGAGCTGCACGAGGTGATCCTCCGCGAGTTCCTCGATCTCAACGTCCGCTACACCCCCGGCATCACGCACGTGTCGACCGCGGAGGAAGCGCTCGCGCTGGCGTGGGACAAGGCGCGCTACAACCTCGTGATCGCGTCGGCGTATCTCGGCGACCTGTCAGCCGTCGGGCTCGCGGGCCGCATGCGCGACGCGGGGATCGACACCCCGGTCGTCGCGCTCGCGTACGACATGCGCGAGGCCGGCGAGATCGCGGCGGCCAGCGAGCGCTCGCCGATCGATCGCGTGTTCCTCTGGCAGGGCGACGTGCGCCTGGTGCCCGCCATCGTCAAGTACGTCGAAGATCGCCGCAACGTCGCGCACGATACCGGCGAGTTCGGCGTGCAGGCAATCCTCGTCATCGAAGACAACGTCCGCTTCTACTCGTCGTTTCTGCCGACCATCTACGCCGAGTTGATGCGGCAGACGCACCGGCTGCTGCCCGAAGGCGTGAACCTGTCGCACAAGCTGATGCGGCTCCAGGCGCAGCCGAAGATCCTGCTGTGCGGCTCGTTCGAGGAGGCATGGCAGTACTTCGCCGATTTCGAAGAGAACATCCTCGGCGTGATTTCGGACATCGAGTTCCCGCGCGGCGGCGCGATTGCGCGCGACGCCGGCCTCGAATTCGCGCGCCGCGTGCGCGAGCGCCAGCCCGACGTCCCGGTGATGCTGCAATCGAACCGCGCCGAGAACCAGTCGCTCGCGCGATCGGTCGGCGCGTCGTTCCTCCTGAAAGGATCGGCGACGCTACTCCAGCAGCTCGGGCGGTTCATGGTCGATCAGCTGGCGTTCGGCGACTTCGTGTTTCGCCTGCCGCACGGCCGCGAGGTGATGCGCGCGCGCGATCTCCGCGAGCTCGAGGAGTGCATGGCCAGGGTGCCGGCCGAGAGCGTCGCGTACCACGCCGAGCGGAACCACTTCTCGCGCTGGTTCAAGGCGCGCACCGAATTCGCGCTCGCCCACGAGCTGCGCCCGCGCAAGGTCTCGGACTTCGACACGGTCGAGCACCTGCGCCGCGAGATCCTCCGCGCCATGCGCGCCTATCGCGAGCAGACGCGCCGTGGCGTCGTCGTCGACTTCGATCGCGCCACGTTCAATCCGCAGACGACGCTGTCGCGCCTCGGCGGAGGCGCGCTCGGCGGGAAAGCGCGCGGCCTCGCGTTCACCGATCTCCTGCTCGAACAGTCGCGCGTCGGCGAACGATTTCCCGGCGTGAACATCGGCGTCCCGCCGGCGGTCGTCGTCGGCACCGACGTGTTCGACGAGTTCCTGGCGCGGAGCGAGCTCCGTGACTTCGCGCTGAACACCGCCGACGACGAGGAGATCGAGCGGCGGTTCGTGCACGCAGAGCTGCCGGAGGCGGTCACCGCCGATCTGACGGCGCTGCTCCGCGCCGTCGACTACCCGCTCGCCGTGCGGTCGTCGAGCCTGCTCGAGGACTCGCAGTACCAGCCGTTTGCCGGCATCTACGCGACCTACATGCTGCCGAACGACCATGCGCGCCTCGACGTCCGGCTGCGCCAGCTGCTGACGGCCATCAAGCGCGTCTACGGCTCAACGTTCAGCCGCGTGGCGAAGGGCTACTTCACGGGCGGGCCGTACCGCCTCGAGGAAGAGAAGATGGCTGTGATTCTGCAGCGGCTGGTCGGCGCCGCGCACGGACCGCGGTTCTACCCCGATTTCGCCGGCGTCGCGCGATCGCACAATTACTATCCGCTGGCCCCGATGCGGTCGGAAGACGGCATCGCCGCCGTCGCGCTCGGCCTCGGCGAAACCGTAGTGTCGGGCGCGCCGTGCTTCCGGTTCTGTCCGCGCTACCCGCGGCACATCGTGCAGTTCTCGTCGGTCGCCGACACGCTCGCCAACGCGCAACGCGAGTTCTACGCGCTCGAGCTGGGGCAGGACAGCAGCAGCCGTTCGCTGCCTGCCTGCTTTCAGCTGACCGCCGCGGAGGAGGACGGCACGCTCGCGCGCGTCGGGTCGACGTACTCGAGCGAGAACGATGCGGTGTACGACGGCGTCTCGCGGCCGGGCGTCCGGCTCGTGACGTTCGCGCCGGTGCTGAAACACAACCTGTTTCCACTTGCCGAGCTGCTCGACGCGCTGCTCGGCGCCGCCGCGCGAGCGACCGGCACGCCCGTAGAGATCGAGTTCGCGGTGAGCTTCGCTCGCGGCGCTCCGCCGGAGTGCGGCGTCCTGCAGCTTCGTCCGCTCGGACGGGTCCGGGAGGGCCCCGACGCCGACATCGGCGCGATCGCGCGCGAACGTCTCGTGTGCGAGAGCCGCAACGTGCTCGGCCACGGCGCGATTGCCGACGTGCGCGACGTGGTGGTCGTCGACATGAACCGGTTCGATCGCACGCGCACGCACGAGATCGCGCACATGGTCGCGCACTGCAACGCCGATCTGCTGGCGGCGCGACGTCCGTACCTGCTCATCGGCGTCGGCCGGTGGGGATCGGCCGACCCGCTGCTCGGCATTCCGGTGACTTGGGATCAGATTGCGGGCGCGCGCGCGATCGTCGAGGCCGGGTTCGCCGATTTCCGCGTCACGCCGTCGCAGGGCAGTCATTTCTTCCAGAACCTCACCGCCGGCAACGTCGGCTACTTCACCGTCAACCCCGACGTCGGCGAAGGGTTCGTCGACTGGTCGTGGCTCGCCGCTCAGCCGGCCGTTTCTGAAACCGAGTTCGTGCGGCATCTGCGCTTCGAACAACCCTTCGACATCGCGATCAACGGGCGCGCGCACGCGGGCATTGTCGCGAAGCCGGCCGGTGGTTGAAGCGTACGAGCTGCTGCGGCCGCAGTGATCCCGGGCGCCGCTCGCATAAGGTCGCATAAGATGATCGGATGCAGGGGCGGACCGTGGCCGTCATCGGCGGCACGGGGCAGCAGGGGCGCGGCATCGCACAGCGGCTGGCTCACGCCGGAACCGCCGTAGTCGTCGGGTCGCGCGATCCGGCGCGCGCGGCCGCGACCGTCGCCGCGTGGCCTGCGGCAATCGCGCGGGTTCGCAGCGCGTCGTATCGCGACGCCATCGTCGCGTCCGACGTCGTGATCCTCACCGTGCCCTTCGGCACTCTCGACGACCTCCTCGCGCAACATCGATTGGACTTCAATCGCGACACCCTGGTCATCGACGTGACCGTGCCGATCACGTTCGGCGGCGGGACGGCCATGCTTGCGCCGGTTGCAGACGGATCGGCGGCCGAACACGTCCGCGCGCGGCTGCCCGATCACGTTCGCGTCGCGGCGGCGTTCAAGACGCTGCCGGCCCACGTGCTCAACGACGTCGGCCGGCCGCTCGACTGCGACGAGTTCGTCTGCGGTGATTCGCCGGAATCGCGCGAGGGCGCACGATCGATCGTCGAGATGCTCGCGGCGCTCCGCGCCGTCGACGTCGGTCCGCTGTCGCGCGCCCGCGCCATCGAACAGCTCACGCTGCTGGCGATTGCCATCAATCGCCGTCACAAAGTCCACGAGGCCCGCTTTCGGGTCGTCGGACTGTAGCCCGACTCACAGTCAGGAGGCGCCATGGCCGCACAGATTCCCAGCACGCACGTCGATATTCTTCAGAAGAAAGCGTTCGCGAACTTCGCGACCGTCAACGCAGACGGCGTGCCGCACGTCACGCCGGTCTGGGTCGACTGGGACGGCACGCACGTGCTCGTGAACACCGCACGCGGCCGCGTCAAGGACCGCAACCTGCAGCAGAACCCGCGCGTCGCCCTGGCAATTGCGGACCCGGAGAATCCGTACCGTTATCTGGGCATCCAGGGACGTGTCGCGGCGATGACCGAGGACGGCGCCGAGGCGCACATCGACAAAATGGCAAAGAAGTACATGGGCAAGGACAAGTACCCCTACCGCGCGCCCGGCGAAAAGCGCGTGCTCATCAAGATCCAACCGGAGAAGGTTCACGTCGTCGGCTGATGGCCGCCGATCTGCGCGTGTTCGCGGTCGAGGGGATACCCGAAGTGCGCGGCGGCGACGACGTCGGCGCGTTGATCGCCGGCGCGCTCGAACGCGGGGCGAGGCCGCTCGAGGATGGTGACGTCGTCGTCATCGCACAGAAGATTGTCTCGAAGGCCGAAGGGGCCGTCGTGGAGCTCGCGTGCGTGGAGCCTTCGCCCGTCGCCGATTCGTGGGCGGCCACGTATCGAAAAGATCCCAGGATGGTGGAAGTCGTGCTGCGCGAATCGCGGCGGATCGTGCGGATGGACCGCGGAATTCTCGTTGCGGAGACCCGTCACGGGTTCGTGTGCGCGAACGCGGGCGTCGACGCGTCGAACGTGGCGCCGGGCTTCGTCACCGTTCTGCCTGAGGATCCCGACGCATCGGCGGAGCGGGCGCGAGTCGCGCTGTGCTCACGATCGGGCCGCCGTGTCGCCACGATTGTCGCGGATACGTTCGGGCGGCCGTGGCGTGAGGGCGTCGTGAACGTCGCGCTCGGCGTCGCCGGCCTGCGTCCGCTCGATGACTGGCGCGGCCGTACCGATCCGTTCGGCCGCACGCTGCAGTCGACCGTGATCGCGATCGGCGACGAGCTGTCGAGCGCCGCTGCGATCGTGATGGGCAAGACGGGCGGCGTACCCGCGGCCGTCGTTCGTGGCGCCGCCGAATGGTGTGGCGAAGGATCCGGTGCGTCGCTGGTACGTCCTGCCGCGATGGATCTCTTTCGATGACGATGATGAAGCGCGTGATGCCGGCGATGGTGACGATCGCGGTGCTCGCGCTGATCGCGCGGCGCGTGCCCGTCGATCGTCTGATCGCCTCTCTACGCGACGCGAACTACGTGGCATTCCTTGCGGTGATGATCCCGAACACGATCGTCTATTTCCTCTGGGACACGCTGATTCTGAAAACCGTCGTCGGCTGGTTTCATGGCGGCGTTCCCTTCCGGGAACTGCTGCCGGTCCGCGCGGCATCCTACGTCGTCGCGTTCTTCAACACCAACGCCGGCCGCGGCGCGCTCGCTGCCTATCTGTGGCGCCGGCTCGACGTGCCGTTTCTCGAGCTCGGCGGGACGGTCATTTTTCTGGTGCTGACCGAATACACGCAGTTGGTCCTGTGGGCGATGCTCGGCGTTTTCGGATTTCGCGCGGAGCTCACCAGCGGTCTGCTGTCGATCGCCGTCGCGGTTGCCGCGTTCTGGCTGGCGGTCTTCGCCTACACGCGCCTTCACGTGACGCCGGCCCGCGCCTTGACGTGGTTGTTCGCGCCGCGCGAATGGGTTCTCTTCCGTACGTTCCGGCGCGCAAGCGCCGTCCGTTACGGTCAGGTCGTGCTGCTGCGCGCGCCGATGTTCCTCGTGTCGCTGGCGGCGCACTACTACGGCGCGCACGCGTTCGGCATCGACATTCCGTTCGGACAGATGCTGACGTTCCTTCCGGTGGTTTTCATGGCGGCGGCGCTGCCCATCACGGTCGCGCATCTCGGCACGACGCAGGCGGCTTGGCTGCTGTTCTTCGGTCAGTTCGCTCCCGCTCCGCGTCTGCTCGCCTTCAGCCTCGTTGCACACCTGACGTTCGCCGCAACGCGCGCGCTCCTCGGACTGGCGTGGCTTCCGGTGGCGTACGGCCAGCTGGTTCAACCAGCGGTCGTCGGGCTGAGAGCGGATCGCATCAGGCGTACATCCCGCGCATCCGCGTGACCGTCGCGACGCGGTTGATCGCGACAATGTAGGCGGCCGTCCGCATGTCCACCTTGAACTTCAGTGCGTTTCTCAGCACGTCGTCGAACGCCTCGCACATTTTCCGCTCGAGCCGCTCGTTGACTTCCTGCTCGGTCCAGAAATAGCCGTACCGATCCTGGACCCACTCGAAGTACGAGGTGACGACGCCGCTGCTGTTCGCGAGAATGTCTGGGACGATGAAGACGCCGCGTTCGTGAAGGAGGCGGTGGGCATCGGGCGTCGTCGGTCCGTTGGCGCCCTCGATGAGGATGCGCGCCTTGATGTCGGACGCATTCTTCGCCGTGATCTGATTTTCGAGCGCGGCGGGGATGAGCACGTCGACGTCGAGGCTCCAGATCTTGTCGCCGGCCAGCCGATCGCCGCCGCTGAAGCCGTCCACCGTGCGGTGCTGCTGCACGTGCGCGAGCAGCTTGTCGATGTCGATGCCGCTTTCATTGTGGACGCCGCCCTTCCAGTCGGTCACTGCGACGATGCGCGCGCCCTGGCGGGCGAGGAGATCGGCGGACACCGATCCGACGTTGCCGAATCCCTGCACCGCGACGCGCGCCCCCTTCAGGTTGATGCCGACGTGCTTCGCGGCCTCGCGCGTGGCGATCATCACGCCGCGTCCGGTGGCCTCGCGGCGGCCGAGCGATCCGCCCATCTCCACCGGCTTGCCGGTGACCACCGGCGTCGTCGTGTGGCCCACGTGCATCGAGTAGGTGTCCATGACCCACGCCATCACCTGATCGTTGGTGTTGACGTCGGGCGCGGGGACGTCCTTCTCCGGACCGATCGCGTCGATGATTTCGGCGACATAACGGCGCGTCAGCGCCTCGACCTCGCGCTTCGACATCTTGGTCGGGTCGCAGATGACGCCGCCCTTGCCGCCGCCGAACGGGATGTTCGCGACCGCGCATTTCCACGTCATCCAGGCGGCGAGCGCGGTGACTTCGTCGAGGTTGACGCCGGGATGATAGCGGATGCCGCCTTTCGCCGGTCCGAGCGTGATGTTGTACTGCACGCGATAGCCGGTGAAGACTTCGATTTCGCCGTTGTCCATCTGCACCGGACAGGCAACGATGATTTGACGCTTGGGACTCGTGAGGATCTTCCAGATGCCCGGCTCGAGGCTGAGGAGTCGCGCGGCTCCGTCGAACTCCTGGAGCATCGCGCCGAAGATCGGTCCGTGTTCCATGTCGCTCTCGGTCGAAACGGGCCAGCGTACTGCGCGGTCGCGCGGCTAGTCAAGAAACCGAAGCAATCGGACGGCATCGATCTCGAAGTCGCGGTGACTCGTCAGCGGGATCGATTGATTGGCAGTCGAACGCAAGGCGAGAAAAAGACGTCCGCTATAATGCAGTTGATATGAAATCGGTTGCCGAACCGGTTCCGAAACTGCTTCGCGAGCGCGCCGATTCGTTCACGACCATATCAGGACGTCGGATCGAGCGCGTCTACGGCGCCGCCGACATCGCCGATCTCGACTATTCGCGCGATCTGGCCGATCCCGGCGCCTTTCCGTACACGCGCGGCATCCATCCGACCGGTTATCGCGGAAAGCTCTGGACGATGCGGCAGTTCGCCGGCTTCGGCACGCCCGAAGAGACGAATGAACGCTACAAGACGCTGCTGCGCGCCGGCGGAACCGGTTTGAGCGTCGCCTTCGATCTGCCCACGCTGATGGGCCGCGACCCGGACCACGAGCTGTCGCTCGGCGAGGTGGGGAAGTGCGGCGTGAACGTCACGTCGCTCGCCGACATGGAGACGCTCTTCGACGGCATCGCGCTCGGCGACATCACCACGTCGATGACGATCAATTCGCCGGCCGCGATGATCTTCGCGATGTACCTGGTCGTCGCCGAGAAGCAGGGCGCCGACTGGAAGAAGCTGTCGGGCACGATCCAGAACGACATCCTGAAGGAATTCATCGCGCAGAAGGAGTACATCTTTCCGCCGCGTCCGTCGATGCGGATCATCACCGACATCTTCGCGTTCTGCTCGAAGCAGGCGCCGAAGTGGAACACGATTTCGGTGAGTGGCTATCACATACGGGAAGCAGGCGCGACGGCGCTGCAGGAGCTCGCGTTCACGCTGCGCGACGGCCTCGAGTACGTGCAGTGGGGCGTCGACGCGGGGCTCGACGTCGACGACTTCGTGCCGCGGATCTCGTTCTTCTTCAACGCGCACAGCGACTTCTTCGAGGAGATCGCCAAGTACCGCGCGGCGCGCAAGATCTGGGCGCACGCGATGCGCGATCGCTTTCACGCCAGGAGCGAGCGGTCGTGGAAGCTGCGCTTCCACAGTCAGACGGCGGGCGTGTCGCTGACCGCGCAGCAGCCGTACAACAATGTGGTGCGGACCGCGCTCCAGGCGCTGTCGGCTGTGCTGGGCGGCACCAACTCGCTCCACACGAACTCGCTCGACGAAGCGCTCGCCCTGCCGACCGCCGACGCGGCGACGCTGGCGCTGCGCACGCAGCAGATCATCGCGCACGAGAGCGGCGTCGCGAACGTCGTCGATCCGCTCGGCGGGTCGTACTTCGTCGAGAAGCTCACCCGCGAGGTGGAAGACGGTGCGCTGGCCTACTTCGAGGCCATCGACAAGATGGGCGGCATGGTCGAAGCCATCGAGCGCGGCTTCCCGCAGAAGGAGATCGCCGAGAGCGCGTACCGGTTCCAGCAGGCTGTCGAGCGAAAGGAAAAGATCATCGTCGGCGTCAACGACTTCGTGCAGCACGACGCGCCGCCGATCGAGATCCTCTACATCGACGAGTCCGCGGCCGAGAAGCAGCTCGCGAAGCTGGATCGGCTGCAGAAAACGCGCAATGCCGATCAGGTGGCGCGCTCGCTCGACGCGCTGCGCGCGGCCGCGCGATCCACGGAGAACCTCATGCCGCGGATCCTCGATGCCGTGCGCGCCTACGCGACGGTGGGGGAAATGTGCGACGCGCTGCGCGAAGTGTGGGGCGAGTACGAAGAAGTTCCTATCATCTAGGTGCTGCTTGCGGGGGGCTTGGCGACGTGGTCCCCGCCGCGAGAGAAGAAGGTGGGCCCCCACGCGGTTAAGAAAATGAGCTCGAAGATCAGGGTGGTTATCGCCAAGCCGGGACTCGACGGCCATGACCGCGGCGCCAAGGTGATTGCGCGGGCGCTGCGCGATGCAGGCATGGAGGTCATTTACACCGGCCTTCGTCAGACACCCGAACAGATCGTCGCTGCCGCCCTTCAAGAGGACGCGGACGTGATCGGCCTGTCGATTCTCTCGGGCGCGCACAATCACATCGCACCGCGGCTGATGGCGCTGCTCCGGCAGAAAGGGCTCGACGATGTGCTGGTCGTCATCGGCGGAATCATCCCGGACGTGGACATCCCGAAGTTGAAGGAGATCGGCGTCAAAGGCGTGTTCCTGCCGGGTACGCCGATGCAGGACATCATCGGCTTCATTAACAAGAACGTGCGCCCTCGCGTGGGGGCGGAGCTTGCTCCGCCCGGTCCTGGGTGAAGCTCGCTGCGCCGGCACTGGGCCGAGCGGGCTCCGTCAGGTGCTGGGCCGAGCAAGCCCGGCCCTGCGCCAAGCTGGGCCCTACACGGTGGTTGACCTCGATCCGATATTCGAAACGTGCCGTATACCCTTCTTCTTGCCGACGACAGCGTGACGATTCAGCGCGTCATCGAGCTGACGTTTGCTGACGAGGACGTCAAGGTCGTCGCCGTCAGCGATGGCGATCAGGCCATTCAACGCCTCGACAGCGCGCCGCCCGACATCGTGCTCGCCGACATCGGCATGCCGGGCAAGAACGGATACGAAGTTGCGCAGTACGTCAAACGCTCGCCGCACCTCGCGCACATTCCGGTCGTCCTGCTGACTGGCGCCTTCGAGCCGGTCGATCAGGCGCGCGCCGCCGAGGCCGGGTGCGATGGGGTCCTCGCGAAGCCCTTCGAGCCGCAGCTCGTGATCGGGCGCGTCCGCGAGCTGCTGACCAAGCGCAAGGGGCCGCTCGTTGCGGATCTGGCCGCGCCTGCCGATGCCGACGACGAGTGGGCGCTGCCGAATCTCGACGCGGCCACGCGACGCGAGGCGACGCCTGACGGTGCACCGACGACCGCGCCGCCGGTCGATATCGGCGATTACTTCGATCGTCTCGACGCCGCGTTTGCCGATCTTTCGAAGGGCTCCGCACCAGCGCCTGAAGCGCCGCCGGAGGCGCAAGCAGCGGCCGTGCCGCCGGCGCAGGCGAGCGTCGCGGACGAAATCGACTGGTTCGGCTCTCGAGGCGCGAAAAAAGCGCCGGAGGCCGATCTGCCGTTGTCGTACGCCGCGCCGGAATCGGCGTTCGACGTTGCGCCGCCGCCCGCGCGGCAGCAGGAACCGGTCGCGTCGGTGCCGATGGTCGAAGCGGTCGCGCCGCTGCCGGATTCAGTGGAACGGCCGGCTGCGCGTTCGCCTGTCGAGGAGCTGCGGCCCGAATCACAGCACGACGATTCGCTGCACGTCGAACCGGACGTCGTCCCCTCGCGGCGCATCGAGCTGCCGCGCAAACCGGTGGAGCTGCCGCCGCTGTCGGACGCCTTCGCGGCGCTCCTTGCGGCGGAACAGCGCGATGCGAGCCCGACCGCCGCGCCCGCGTGGCCAGCGGCTCCGCGATCGGCCGACGCGCTCGTCGACCAGGTCGCGCGCCGCGTGCTCGAGCAGATGTCGGCGCACTCCGACCGCGTCGTTCGCGAGACGGTCGCCGATCTCGTGTCGACGATCGCCGAACGCCTCGTTCGCGAAGAGATCGACCGGATCAAGGCATCGATCAAATAAAATCGTTGGATGCCCGACGCGACGCGGACGCTGCTGGGGTTCGACCCCGCGCGTCTGAAGCTGCCCGAAAAGCCCGCCCTCGAAGGTCTCGAATCGAAATGGATGCCGCGCTGGGAAGAGTCGGGCGTTTACCGCTTCGACCGCACGCGCTCGCGCGCCGACGTGTACGCGATCGACACGCCGCCGCCGACAGTCAGCGGCTCGCTCCACGTCGGCCACGTCTTCTCGTTCACCCACACCGATCTCGTCGCGCGGTTTCACCGGATGCGCGGCAGGATGGTCTTTTATCCGATGGGATGGGACGACAATGGGCTGCCGACCGAGCGCCGCGTGCAGAACTACTACGGCGTCCGCTGCGATCCATCATTGCCGTACGACCCGTCGTTCGCGCCGCCCCAACAGCCGCCGAAGCAGCCGATCTCGATCTCGCGTCCGAACTTCATCGAGCTGTGCGCGCGGCTCACGGTCGAGGACGAGAAGGCGTTCGAGCACCTTTGGAAGTACCTCGGCCTGTCGGTCGACTGGTCGATGACGTACGCCACGATCGGCAAACGCGCCCAGCGCGTCTCGCAGCTGGCGTTCCGGCGCCTGCTCGAACGCAAGCTTGCGTATCAGGTGGAAGCGCCGACTCTGTGGGACGTCGATTTCAAGACGGCCGTCGCGCAGGCGGAGCTCGAGGACCGCGAGGTGCCCGGTGCGTACTACCGCATCAGGTTCGAGCGGGTTGAAATCGAAACGACGCGCCCCGAGCTGATCGCCGCGTGCGTCGCGCTCGTCGCCCACCCCGACGACGAGCGGTACAAGCCGCTCTTCGGCAAAGAGGTGACGACCCCGCTGTTCGGCGTGCGCGTGCCGGTGAAGGCGCACGCCCTCGCCGATCCCGAGAAGGGCAGCGGCATCGCGATGATCTGCACGTTCGGCGACATCACCGACGTGACGTGGTGGCGCGAGCTCGGTCTGCCGGTGCGCGCGATCGTTCAACCGGACGGCACGCTGCGCGAGGTGACGTGGGGCGAGCCGCCGTGGCAGTCGGTCGATCCCGATCGCGCGCAGCGCTTCTACAACGACATCGCGCGCCTTGCCGCGCCGAAGGCGCGGCAAAAAATAGTCGAACAGCTTCGCGGCAGCGGAGATCTCGTCGCCGAACCGCGCCCGATCACGCACGCCGTGAAGTTCTACGAGAAAGGCGATCGGCCGCTCGAGATCATCACGAGCCGTCAGTGGTTCATCAAGACGATCGAGTTCCGCGACGCTCTGCTCATGCGGGGCCGCGAGCTGAAATGGCATCCGGAGTACATGGAGGCGCGTTACGAGAACTGGGTGAACGGCCTCAACGGCGACTGGTGCATCAGCCGCCAGCGCTTCTTCGGCGTGCCGTTTCCGGTGTGGTATCCGATCAGCGACGTCGGCCGAATCGAGTACGAGCGTCCGATTGCGGCGCGGCCCGAGCGGCTGCCGATCGATCCGTCGACCGACGCGCCGCCCGGCTACCGGGCCGAGCAGCGGGGACAGACCGGCGGCTTCATCGGCGACCCGGACGTCATGGACACGTGGGCGACTTCGTCGCTGTCGCCGCAGATCGTGTGTGGCTGGCCCGACGATGCCGATCTGTTCGCGCGGACGTTCCCGATGGATTTGCGTCCGCAGGCGCACGACATCATCCGCACGTGGCTCTTCTCGACGGTGCTGCGCTCGCATCTCGAGCACGATTCGCTGCCTTGGTCCCACGCGGCGATTTCCGGCTGGATTCTCGACCCCGATCGGAAGAAGATGTCGAAATCGAAGGGCAACGTCGTCACGCCGCTCGCGCTGCTCGAGGAGCATGGTTCCGACGGCGTCCGTTACTGGGCGGCGAGCGGACGCCCTGGAAGCGACACCGCATTCGACACGAACCAGATGCGGGTTGGCCGGCGTCTCGCCATCAAGCTGTTGAACGCGTCGAAGTTCGCGCTCGCCGCGGCCGAGCCGCAGGGCACGATTTCGATTCCCGTCGACCGCGCGCTGATGCGCAGCCTCGCCGATCTGGTCGACGAGGTGACGTCGGCGTTCGAGGCCTACGATTACGCGCGCGTGCTGCAGCGGACCGAAACGTTCTTCTGGCGCTTCTGCGACGACTACCTCGAGCTCGTGAAAGGACGCCGGTACGGTGACCAGGGCGGCGAAGGCGCCGGTTCCGCGAACGCGGCTCTCGTCTCCGCGCTCTCGGCGCTGCTGCGGCTCTTCGCGCCGTTCCTGCCGTTCGTGACCGAAGAAGTGTGGTCGTGGTGGCGGGACGGATCGATTCACACGGCGCCGTGGCCGACGAGCGACGAGCTGCGGTCGACGATCGCCGACCACAGCGAGCCGACGCGCGAGCTCGATCGACGGGCGTACGAGCTCGCGACCCACGTGCTGTTCGAAGTCCGCAAGCAGCGCTCCGAGGCGAAGCAGCCGCTGAAGGTGCCGATCACGAAGGTGATCGTCAAGGCGCACGACACGGCCGTTGGCCTGATGCCGGTCGTCGAGGACGATTTGCGATCGGCGCTGCGGGTGAAGGCGTTCGACGTGTCGGTTGGCGATCCGCAGGAGATCACGGTGCAGGGGTACGAGCCGCTTGCTTGATGCCGCCGAGTATCGCGACATCGTGCGGCGCGCGCTGCAGGAAGATGTCCGCGACGGCGACATCACGACCGACGCGACCGTCGATGCGGCGCTGCGCGCGCGCGGCGTCTTTCTCGCCAAAGCCGATTGCGTCGTCGCGGGACTCGACGTCGCCATCGAGACGTTCCGGCAGCTCGATTCCACCATCCGGGCGACGACGCTGAAGCGCGACGGCGATGCGTGCCGCGCCGGCGAAGAGATCGCCGAGGTCGTCGGTACCGCGCGTGCGCTGCTCGTCGGCGAACGCACGGCGCTCAATTTCCTGCAGCGGCTGTCGGGAGTGGCGACGCGGGCGCGCGCGTTCGTCGACGCGAGCGGCGGCCGAATCACGATCCTCGATACGCGCAAGACGACGCCGCTCCTGCGGGCGCTGGAGAAATACGCCGTGCGGACCGGCGGCGCGGCCAACCATCGCGTCGGACTGTTCGACGCCGTGCTGATCAAGGACAATCACATTCGCCTCGCGGGCGGGGTCGCTGCGGCGATCGATCGCACGCGCGCCTGCCGGCCCGACCTGCCGATTGAAATCGAGGCGCAGACGCTCGCGGAAGTCGACGAGGCGCTCGCGCGCGGCGCAGACACGATCCTCGTCGACAACATGGCTGCGGCGGAGGTGCGCGAGGCGGTGAAGCGCGCCGCAGGGCGCGCGAAGATCGAAGTCTCCGGCGGCGTCACGCTCGAGCGCATATCGGAGCTGGCGGCGACCGGCGCCGATTACGTGTCGGTCGGCGCGCTGACCCATTCTGCGCCGGCCGTCGACATCAGCTTTGAGATCGAACCGCTCTGATGACGGCAGCCCTGAAGGGCTGCGCTACGAGCTTCCGGAACCGCTCGCGAGCGCGCTCGCGCGTTCGCGCGATCGGCTGGGCGTGTTCGCGTCGGACGTCCTCTTCTTTCCGACGGTCGAGTCGACGAACGACGTCGCCGCGTCTGTCGCCTCCGGGAGCGCGAACCCTTTAGGCGGGCGCTCCGGCGAGGCCGAAGGGTTGGTCGTCATCGCCGATCAGCAGACCGCAGGGCGCGGCCGCCGCGGCCACACGTGGTTCTCGCCGCCCGGCAGCGGCCTCTACGTCTCGGTCGTCCTGATGCCCGCCCGCTCATCAGATCCTCGTCGCGCGACGGTGCTGCTGACGATCGCGGCCGGCGTGGCACTCGCAGAAGCGATCGAAGCGCAGACTGGCCTGTCGGTCGATCTCAAGTGGCCGAACGATCTGTACATCCGCAACAAGAAAGTCGGTGGGATCCTCGCCGAGGCGCGCGCGGATCGGCGACGTTCTGCGCGCGGCAGCCTCGAGCCGTTGCGAGGAGCGAACGCGCCGAGCGACAGCGGCGGGAGTGGGGTCCCCGCCGACGTCATCCTCGGCTACGGGGTCAACGTGCGAGAAATCGCGTATCCGCCCGAAATCAGCGATCGGTCGACATCGCTCGAGTCCGAGCTTGGACGCGCCGTCGATCGATACGAATTGCTCGCGGAGACGCTCGCGTCGCTCTCGACACGGTTCGAGGATCTGCTCGCCGGCCGCTTCGATGTTATTCTCGACGACTGGCGGCGCCGCGCGCCGGCGGGCCGCGGCGCGCGCGTCGCGTGGATGACGGCCGATGGTCCGCAGTCTGGTGTGACGGCTGGAATCGACGATGATGGCGCCCTGCTGGTGCACGTCGGCGAGCGCGTCGAGAGGATTGTGGGTGGTGAGGTGACGTGGTTGTGAAGCACCTCCGTGTCTTCCGCGTCCTCCGTGGTGGCGAGTTCGTATGCTCCTAGCGATCGACGCCGGCAACACCAACATCGTGCTCGGCGTCTTCGACGGCGAGACGCTCGTCCAGAGCTGGCGGCTGCAGACGCTTCGCGAGCGGACGTCGGACGAACTGGGACTGCTCGTCGACGGGCTGTTCGCGCACAGCAAGATCGAGCGCGTGCAGGTGCGTGGCGTCATCCTCGGATCGGTCGTGCCGCCGCTCACGCCGACGCTGCGCGCGATGACGCAGCGGTACTTCGGCGTCACGGCGCTCTCGATCGAGCCGGGCGTCGAGACCGGCATGCCGATCCTCTACGAGAATCCCGCCGAGGTCGGCGCCGATCGCATCGTCAACGGCGTTGCGGCGTACGAGAAGTTCGGCCGGGGCGCCGGCCGTCCGTTGATCGTCGTCGACTTCGGCACCGCGACCACGCTCGATGCGATTACGGCGCAGGGCGAGTACCTCGGCGGCGCGATTTGTCCCGGCGTGCAGATCTCGGCTGACGCGTTGTTTCAGCGCGCGGCGCGGCTGCCGCGCATCGATGTCAGGAAGCCGGCGCGGATCGTCGGCCGCACGACGGTCGGCGCGATGGAATCCGGATTGTTCTACGGATACGTCGGTATGGTCGAGGGCCTCGTCCGCCGGATGACCGACGAGCTCGGCGGCAGCGCGATCTCGGTCGCGACCGGAGGCCTCGCCGACATGATTGCGCCGGAGACGCCGGTCATCCAGCACGTCGATCCAGATCTGACGCTCCACGGCCTGAGAATTGTGTGGCAACGCAACCAGCCGACTACTGCCGGGAGATAGAAACCTATCTCTGTCGCAAGAACGACGGTCATCTGATCCGCGTCGTCGGCCCTTCGTTCGAGCTCGTGTCGCACTGGGAACGACAGGGCATACCGCTGAAGATCGCGTTCCAGGGCATCGATCGCTATTTCGAGCGGTACTATCGCCGCGGCCCGCGCCGCCGGCCGGTGAAGGTCGACTTCTGCGAAGCCGACGTGCTCGACGTCTTCGACGAATGGAGGCGCGCCGTCGGTCTAGCGCGAGCCGTGGACGCGAGCGACGCCGCGAGCGACGGGGCCGTCGGGGAACGCGCGGCTGAAAGCCTCGCGCTGCGTGTGAAGAGATCGTCGCTCCCGGAGCATCTCGAGCGGGTCGTCACGCGGCTCTCTTCGGCACGGGCGAACGGGTCGCTGGTCGACGAGTTCGACGACGTGATCGACGGCGTCTCGCGCGAGCTCGACGCGGCGCGGTCGAAGGTGCGCGGCCTGCGCGGCGAGGCGCGGCAGGCGCTGATCGATCGGTTGCGAAATCTGGACGCGGAGCTGCTGCGTCAGGCGCGTTCGCGGCTCGATGAACCGACCCGCGCAGCGCTCGCGCGGGAAGCCGACGAGGAGCTGGCGGCGTTTCGCGCCGTGATGCCGGCCGACGCGTTCGCGCGGGCGCGCGAGGCGGCGATCGATCGTCTCGTGCGAGAGCGGTTCGCGCTGCCGACGGTTGCGTTTGTCGGGTAGGAAGAGCGCGCTCGGGCGTGTCCAGAACAGAACGTCGCCACGCGTATCACGAGCTCATGGCCCCTGCCCATGCTCACACCTGGCCAGATGATTTCGCTGACGATCGAGAAGCCGGCCGCGGGAGGGCGGATGATTGCGCGCGTCAACGGACAGGTGGTGCTCGTGTCGGGCGCGATTCCGGGCGAGCGCGTGACGGCGCGCGTCGAGCGTGTGTCGAAGAGCGTCGCGTACGCCGAAACCGTCACCGCCGACGAGCCGTCATCCGATCGACGCCGAGCGACGGGCGACCCGATGTGCGGCGGCTCGCTCTACAGCCACATCGCCTACCCCCGACAGCTCGAGATCAAGAGCCGGGTGATCGCGGATGCGCTGGCGCGCATCGGTCACGTCGAGCTGCCGTCGCCGATCCGCGTGGCCGGCTCGCCCGAGGACGGCTACCGCATGCGCGCGCGCCTGCACGTCCGGGGACGACGGATTGGTTTTTTCAGGGAGGCGACACATGACGTGTGCGACGTACGCCAGACGCGCCAACTGCTGCCGCAGTCGTGTGACGTGATCGACCGACTGACCGCGACCATTCGATCGCTGGCCCTCGACGCGATTCGCGAAATCGAGCTCGCTGAAAACGTCGACGCATCCGATCGCGTGCTGGCGCTCGACACGATCGAGGCGATCGACTCACGCATCATCGATCGACTCGCGTCGGCGGATGGACTGACGGGATTCGTGTCCGCGTCAGGCGTGCACGGCCGGCCGTCTGTGACCGACCGCGTGGAGGTCGACGGGACGCCGGTTGCGCTGAGGCGACACGTGCTCGCGTTCTTTCAGGGGAATCGCCATCTGCTGCGGCCGCTCGTCGAGCATGTCGTCGCGCAGGTGCCGGCCGGCGGTGAGCTCGTCGACCTCTATGCGGGCGTCGGTCTTTTCGCGATCGGCGCGGCCGTTGTCCGTCGCATCCGGGTCACGGCGGTCGAAGGCGATCGCTACGCCGCCGCCGATCTCGATGCCAATGCAGCGGCCACGCAGGGCGCCGTGCGGCCGGTTCACGACGCGGTCGAGAACTTCCTGAGCTCCTTCAGTACCCATAGCCGCGAGCCGGAAAGAACGCTCATCGTCGATCCGCCGCGAACCGGGATGTCGCGTGAAGCACTCGAAGGCGCATTGCGGCTTCAGGCGACGCGGATCATCTACGTTTCATGCGACGTCGCCACGCTCGCCCGCGATTCGCGCCGCATCATCGACGCCGGCCACGCGATCAGCGGCGCCGACGCGTTCGATCTGTTCCCGAACACGCCGCACGTCGAGACGGTCCTCGTGTTCGATCGAACGTGAGAATACAATCGCGGAATCACGAAGACCACGAAGGATACGAAGAAGAAGTGTCGCCGATTCTCAGGTACGTCGGTTGGCGGCTTCGAGGAATCCCTCGAATAGCGCTCTGAATTCGCCCGTGCGCCAGAAGTTCTCGGGATGCCACTGGACGCCGAGGCAGAACCGCGCGGCGGGATCTTCGATCGCTTCGATGACGCCGTCGGGCGCGGTCGCGGCGACGCGGAACCCTTTCGCCACGTCCTTCACAGCCTGGTGATGCCGGCTGTTCACCTCGCACGTGTCGGCGGTCAGCCGATCGCCCATGAGCTTCGACAGGATCGAGTCCTTCTCGACCCACACCTCGTGCGCCAGCGAGTACGGACTGTTGGGGGGGACGGTCAGACTGTGATTCAGGGCGCCGTTGATCTGCGTCGGGATGTCCTGTACTAACGTGCCGCCGCAGGCGACGTTCAGCACCTGGATGCCGCGGCAGATGGCGAAGAGCGGCAACTGCTGCGCGCGCGCCCCGTTGACCAGCGCGATCTCGAACTCGTCGCGGGCAGGCTCCGCTTCCACGGTCTTCGGGTGCGCCGCTTCGCCGTATCGCGCAGGCCCGACATCGTCGCCGCCCGTCAGGATCAAGCCATCGAGGCCCTCGAGCGCGGCGTCGGTGGACATCGACGCGTCGACGATTCGCACCTCGCCGCCGACGTGGAGCACGGCCTGCTTGTAGTCTTCGAGCTTGCGACAGCTTGTGATTCCAATCAGTGCCATAGGGTTCGGGAACTACATCCGCGCGGGCACTTCGATGCCCATCAAATCGAGCGCGCGCGTCAGTTGCGCGCGCACGTAGGCGACGCCGGCGGCCCGCCATCGCTTCCGATCGACCGATTCCTCGTTGAGGATCGGATAGCGGTGGTAGAACGCGTTGAACAGCTGCGCCAGCCCGAACACGTACTTCGCGAGAATCGAGAACTCGAGCGCCCGCACGGTCTGCTCGACTACGTCGTCCAGTCGAGCGGCGTCGAACACCACGGACCAGAGATTGTGAGCATCGTCTCCCGGCGCGCCTGACTCGGTCTGTCCCAGAATCTCGTCGGCCGGCGTGCCGTCGAGCGCATCAATGACATCTGCGTCCGTGACGCCTTCGCGCTCCCGGAGCTTATTAAAGATGTTGTTGGCTCGGACGACAGCATACTGCAGATACGGTCCGGTTTCTCCCTCGAAGCTGAGCGCCTCCTCCATGTCGAACACAATCAGCTTGCCGCGCGAGAACTTGAGCATGAAATAGCGGATGGCCGCGACGGCGATTTGCCGGCCGACGCGGCGCCGCTCGTCGCCCGGGAATTCGGGGTTTCGCTTGCCGACCTCGTCGATCGCCTTGTCGGTGAGGAGATCGAGCAGATCGTCGATCTTGACGCCGACGCCCTTCCTGCCCGAGACCTCGACGAACGGCTTCCCTGCCTCTTCGCCGTCCGCGGCGATGCCGTAGCCGAGCGCCCGCGCCGTCGCGTGCGACAGCGCCACCATCTCGTAGGAAAAATGAATCGAATTCTCGGCTTCGACGGGATGTCCGAGCGTCCGCAGCGCCTGGCTGAGCAGCGCTTGCAGGTACATCTGACGCGAGTCGATGACGTTGTAAATCCGCTTCGCGTGGCCGAACGACGGCGCCGGCTGTCCGTCGTCGGACGTCGTGGTCCACAGTTCGCGGCCGTTCCACTGCGTGAAGTATCGCCGGTACTTGAAGTCGCGGTCGAGCAACCCCAGCTTCCAGAACTGGTTCGCGAGATCCTTGCCGATGTAGGTGACGACGCCGTTCGATCGGACGATTACCTTTTCGCGCGACTCTTCCGGTTCGTCGGCCGCCTCATCTTGCTCGAGTAACGCCTTCGCGCTCGCCTGCTCTTCTCGCTCGGCTGAAGCCTTCGCGCTCTTTTCCTCGTCAAGCTTCCCCTCGTCGATTCGCATCACCCAGCAGCCGGCGAGCTTGCCCTCGGTCTGGAGAAACACCTGACCGCTGGCTTTGAGGATCTCGAACGCGCGCGCCCAGAACTGCAGCCGCAGGATGTCGCCCTCATGCGTCAGCAGGTCGTAGGCGATGTTCAGCCGTCCCATCGTTTCGAGATGCGCGCGCACGATGCGATCGACGAGGAACGCGCCGACGGCCGCTGTTTCGTTGCCGCCGCGCTCGAGATCGTGGAGCGCGGCGGCGCGAATGTCGAGGCGGCGCCGATCCGCTTCGTACCACTCGGTCACGCGGGAGTACAAGTCCCAGCAGTAGTAATCGAACCGCGTCGTGTCGGCGACGTGCCGAATCTCGTCGAACGACCGGTGCTCCAGCTCTCGGAAGCCGACGATGACGTCCGCCACCTGAACGCCGGTGTCGTCGATGTAGTTCTGCACTTCGACCGGCGTGTCGCGGAAACGAAGGACGCGCACCAGCGTGTCGCCCAGCGCAGCGTTGCGCAGGTGGCCGACGTGCGCCGCCTTGTTCGGGTTGATCGCCGTGTGCTCGACGATCGTTTTGTCCGCCGGCGGCCGATCGGCCGCGACCTCGTTGCGCACGCGCGCCAGAAGAAACGACGGGCGATCCAGATACAGGTTCAGGTAGCCGTTCGGCGCCGCGACGATGCGAGCAACGCCGGGTATGGCGCCGACGACGCCGGCCAGCTCCTGCGCGATCGCCCGCGGCGCCTTTCGCAGCGTGCGTGCGAGCTGGAAGGCGACCGGCACGGCGAGATCGCCGAGCGCACGGTTCGGCGGCACCTCGACGGTGAAGGCTGGAACGTCGCTGATGCCGAAGCGGTCGCGGACGGCGCCGGCAATCGCGTCGTGGATGCGTCGCTGGAGCGAGAGAATCATGTACGGATCGCGCAGCGCGCCGAAGGGAGCGGCGCTAAGCTCGTGATACGATTACAGTTTGTGACCTTGAAGCGCCTCGAGACCTGCGTAGTCGGCCGGCGTATTCACGTTGGCGAGCAGTCGATGGCGATCACCAAATGCGTCGATCTCTCGAGCCCTGACGACGCGCACGCGAACGTCCGAAAACAGATCCGTCATTTTCAGCCGGCGTTCCGCCAGACGGCGCGACACCGTGTCGAGGCATGCGCGGCTGTACACGGCACACAACGGATGATACCCGTCTTCGGTACACGGCACGACGATGTCGGCGTCGCGCGACAGATCGACGAGGTGCCTGACGAGCGGCGCTTCGACGTACGGCATGTCGCAGGCGACGACGAACACGGCGCGGCCGCGTGCGCGCGTCAGCGCGGTGTGCAGCCCGCCGAGCGGACCGCAGCCGGGCACGAGATCCTCGCGAACGACGAGCACCTCGTCGGCGACCAGCGACAGCACCTCGATCTGGCGCTCGAGAATCGTGCGGCCGCCGATCGTCAGCGCGCTCTTGTCACGGCCGCCAAAACGAGTTGCCGCCCCGCCCGCCAGGATTGCCGCGCTGCAGCTGTCTGCCATCAGTTGCCGGCGACGATCTTACTCTGATGCGTGAAGCCGGCATAGGTCGTGTGCTCGTCGCGAGCCTGCATCAGGGCATCGCCGACATCCTGCCGACGCGCCTCGGCTTCTACGAGAACTGGCTGAACGCGGAGGGGCTGCGGGAAGGGACGATCGGTCTCGCGCCGCTCTACGCCGTGCTCAGCTTTCTGCGGCAGGAAGGCGACGCGTACACGATTATCACGACGCGCGCGGGCGAATACGCGGCGGAGTGGACGGTGCAGTCGATGCCGCCCGTCCAGCGCGCGTTCATCAAGGCCGCGCCGACGTGGCTGCGCAGCCGGATGCTGGTGCGCCTCGCTCGTCAGCTCGTCCGCGAAACCTATCAGGGCAGCCGTGCGATTTCCCGCTTCCGGCGCGGCACGGCCAATATCGACGTCCGGGCGTCGATCTTCTGCACCGTGCGCGAGCCGGTGTCGCATCCGTTGTGCGGCTTCTACGCCGCTGCGTTCACGAAGCTGATGGCGATGTTCAACGTCGGCGCCCACACCGAGGTGGTGGCATGCCGCGGCACCGGCGAGGCGACGTGTGTGCTGAAAGTCGCGCTCGCGAACGGCCAGGAGCCCTCCGCGTGAAATCGCTCATCCTCGCGATCGCCGTCGTGGCCAACCTCAACGTAGGGGCCGGGCTCGCGCAGCCGGCGGCGATGGCTCAGGCCGGAGCAAGCTCCGTCCCTACCCATTGGTCGGCGCCTACACGGCAGGCAGGGGCGGACCAGCGTGTCCGCCCCGAACCGGCCGCCCCTTCGCGTGTCCTCGTCATGCCGTTCGAGAACGTCAAGCGCGAAGGGCGGATTTTCTGGCTTGGCGAGGGCGCGGCCGTGCTGCTCACCGACGATCTGCTGGCGCGCGGCGTGAACGCGATCACGCGTCGGGAACGGCAGCAGGCGTTCGAGCGCCTGCAGGTGCCGCCGGTGGCGACGCTGACGAACGCGACGGTCATCCGCATCGGCCAAATCGTCGGCGCGGCGCAGGTCGTGGTCGGCGATCTGCAGATCGAGAACGACACGCTGGTGCTGCACACACGCAGCATCGCGCTCGACACGGGGAAGGTGCAGGTTGACGTCGCCGAGCGCGGTCCGCTGTCCGATCTCTTCGCGACAGTCGATCGCATTGCCGTGCGCCTCGCGCCCGCCGGCGCGATGCCGTCGGCTGACGTCGTTCGCCAGCAGCCCTCGCTCGCCGCGTTCGAGAACTTCATCAAGGGGCTGCTCGCGGAGACACCTTTCACGGCGATCGAATACCTGAACGCCGCGCTGAAACTGCAGCCGACGTTCGACCGCGCGCGCCTCGCGCTGTGGGACGTGTACGACGAACAAGGGGACCACGACGAGGCGCTGGCGGTCGTGGCGCAGGTGCCCGCGGACTCTCCCTACGCGCGGCGCGCGCGTTTTCTGGTCGGCCTGTCGCAGCTGTATCTCAGGAAGTACGACGACGCGTACAGCACGTTCAAGGCGCTGGCCGATGCGCAGGCGACGCCGACGGCGCTCAATAATCTCGGCATCATCCAGCTTCGACGCAGCGCGACGCCGCAAACGGGGCTCCCGACGTACTACTTCACCAAAGCGGCCGATCTCGATCCCGACGATCCCGACTACGTCTTCAACCTCGGATACGCGTACTGGCTCGATCGCGATACCCAGGCCGCCATCTACTGGCTGCGCGAGGCGGTCAGGAGAAATCCTGCCGACGGCGACGCGCATTTCGTGCTCGGCGCCGCGCTCGCGGCGGCCGGCAACGGCGTCGAGGCGGCGCGCGAGAAGGAGCTTGCGAAACGATTGTCGGCCACGTACGAGGAACGCGAGAAGCGGCCGGGTGGCGACGCGGTGCCGAAGGGGCTTGAACGCCTCAAGGACGAGACCGAGCTGCCGCACGCGCGGCGGCTCGAAACGAAGGTGACATCGAGCGAGCAGAAGAGCCAGGAAGAGCTCGCGAAGTTTTATCTCGACAGCGCGCGCCGACAGTTCGAGCAGGAAAACGATCGAGTCGCGGTCGACGAGCTGAATCGCGCGCTCTATCTGTCACCGTATCTCGGCGACGCGCATCTGCTGCTGGGCCGTATCCATCTGCGAAACGGCCGCCTTCGCGATGCGATCGACGCTTTCAAGATCGCGCTGTGGAGCGCGGAAACGGTTGACGCGCACATCGCGCTCGGCGAAGCATATCGTCAGGCGAAGGAATTCGATGCCGCGCGCGCCGAGGCGCAGCGCGCGCTCGCGCTCGACCCGGCCTCGCCGGAAGCGAAGCAGCTCTTAGCGCGGCTGGATGCGCGCTAACGTGCTAAAATCGCTGCAGTTGTGGCGTCAGAGTTTCAGGACGACGGCTTTCACGAGATCCAGCTGAACGGTAAGCAGCTCGTCTTTCTGTTCATGGCTGCGACGGTCGTGTCGGTCGTCATCTTCCTCTGTGGCGTCCTCGTAGGACGCGGCGTTCGCGCCGAGCGCGCCGTCGTCGACTCGTCAGCCGCGAACGCGATCGCGGAGACGACACCTCAGCAACCCACTGCAGCGCCGGCGCCGACGTCTGGCGGATCCGATCCCACGACCGCCGCGCCGCCGCCGGCCGCCGAAGATCTCAGCTACTTCAATCGCCTCGAGAAGCGGAAAACGCCGGTCGACGAGCTGAAGACGTCGTCGGCAAAAACGCCCAACGCGTCGGCGCAACCCGCGTCCGCGTCGAGCGAGCCGACAGGTCAGGGCTATGCCGTGCAGATCGCCGCGCTCAACGTGCGAGGCGAGGCGGAAGCGATTGCGAAGCGTCTGACGTCGAAAGGTTACGCGGCGTACGTGCTCTCGCCGGCCACCGGCACGCCGTCGGTGTACCGCGTGCGCGTCGGCAAGTTCACCACGCGGCGCGAGGCCGACGCGGTCGCCGCGAAATTGCAAAAAGAAGAGCAGTTCAAGCCCTGGGTCACGCGCTAGGCGATCGCTCTCACCGTGCGCTTCCGGCGCACGCGTCTGCAGCCGCACACCGCGCACATTCTGCCAAATCGGTAAGTCCGCATACCAATGCGTAGTTGCAGCCGTGACCGTGTGGCACGCTCCTGGCTCCTCCTGTACGCATGATTCGCACGATTGCACTCACGCTCACGCTCCTCGTTCCGGCATCGTCGCTCTACGCGGCTGATGAGAAGAAGGACGAACACCCGGCCGACGGCGCGCCGCGCATCGTGATTACGATTCCCGATCAGACGCCGGCGACGGTGCGGCCGGCCTCGCTGTTGCCGATGTACGTCGGGTTGACCGGCCTGCAGGCGTACGACGGCTACTCGACGCTTCGCGGCGTCGGCCGTGGCGGCAGCGAACAGAATCCGCTCGTTGGCGGTCTGGCGAAACAGCCGGCCGCGTTTCTGACTCTGAAGGCGGTCAGCACGCTCACGACGATCTACGCGGCCGAGCAGCTGTGGCGGCAGCATCACAAGACTCAGGCGATCGCCACCCTGCTCGTCGCCAACGTGACGATGGGCATCGTCGCGGCGCGCAACGCATCGAAGGTGCAGCCGCGGTAGTAAACTGAAAACAGCTTGCTCACGCGTTCCGCCGACGTTCTCCGCGCGGCCGTCGCCGGCCTCCTTCTCGCGTTCAGTTTTCCCAGGTTCGGCCACCCCGCACTCGCGTGGATTGCCCTTGCGCCGCTGCTTGCGGCGCTCTGCGCCGGCCGTCTGCGTCACGCCTTTCTGCTCGGGCTGCTGACCGGCGGCATCTACTTCACCGGGACGCTGTACTGGATCACCCGCGTGATGGTCGTGTACGGCGGCCTGCAGGGGTGGATCGCCGTTCCGGTGAACGCGGCGCTCATCGCTTACCTCGCGCTCTTTCCCGGCCTCTTCGCGCTCGTCGTCCGCCGCCTGACGATGGTGCACGGTCCTGCGGCGTTGATGGCGGCGCCACTCGTCTGGATCGCGACCGAGCTCGGACGCACGCATCTGCTCACCGGCTTTCCCTGGGTCCTGCTCGGCTACAGTCAGGCGACCGTCCTGCCGATCGCGCAGCTCGCGAGCGTGTTCGGCGTGTACGGCGTATCGATGCTCATCGTTGCGGTGAGCGCGGCCGTGGCGCTGCTCGCGTTCCGCTCGTCGTTTCGCTCGGCTGAGGCCTCGCGCTCCACGTACGTGTTCGCGAGCGTCACGATCGCAATCGTCGTTGTCGTCGCGCTGTGGGGCAGTCGGCGCGTTGCGGCGAGCGAGTGGACGCGCTCGGGCGATCCGATCCGCGTCGGGCTGATTCAGGGCAACGTCGATCAGGCGCAGAAGTGGGATGCGACGCGCGCGGCGGTGATCTTCGACGACTATCTGCAGATGACGCGGCGGGCGATTGCCGAACGCGCGCAGTTCGTATTGTGGCCGGAATCATCGACGCCGTTTCTCTTCGAGGAGGAGCCGGCCGGCGCTGAGCGGATTCGGACGCTTGCCGTGCAGGCGCACGTTCCGATTCTGTTCGGCAGCGATCAGATCGTCTGGCGCATCGCCGGCAACCGCCGCATCCCCGACAAGTACTTCAACTCGGCGTTCCTCGTCCGTCCCGACGGAACGACGGGCGGCGTGTATCGCAAGATGCACCTCGTGCCGTTCGGCGAGTACGTGCCGCTGCAGCGGGTGCTGTTCTTCGCCGCGCCGCTCACCGAGCAGGTGGGCACGTTCGCGCCCGGCGAGACGCCCGAGCTGCTGCCGGTGAACGGCCATCCGATCAGCGTCGCGATCTGCTACGAGGTGGTGTATCCCGCGCTCGTGCGCGAGTTCGTCCGCGGCGGCAGCGAGATGCTGACGACGATCACCAACGACGCATGGTTCGGCGAGACCTCGGCGCCGTATCAGCACTTCGAGCAATCGTCGATGCGGGCGATCGAGGAGGGGCGCTATCTCGTGCGCTCGGCCAACACTGGAATCAGCGGCATCGTCGATCCGTACGGTCGCGTGGTGGAGAAGACGTCGATCTTCCAGCAGGCGGTGCTCGTCGGCGAGGCGCGCTTCCTCAGGACCTCGACGTTCTACGCGCGCCACGGCGACATCCTCGCCTACGCCGCCACGCTCGCGGCCGTGGCGCTCGTCATTGCATCATGGCCGATGAGGCGGCGTGTACAATGAGTTATGCGAACTGTCGACGAGTTGATGCGCCGCTACGAGGATCTCAGCAAGCGCGCTGGCGATCTCCGGAGCTATCTTTGAAGCCGCCCGCCCCGAAGACGAGCTGACCCGCCTCGAGGCGCGCACCGCTGCGCCCGATTTCTGGAAAGACCAGGCCGAAGCGCAGAGAGTCCTGCAGCGCCGCCGCCGCCTCGAACAGGATCGCGATCTGATGCTCTCGCTCAGGAAGAGAGCCGACGACCTCGCCGTGCTCGTCGAATGGGCGGAGGCCGGCGAAGCCGTCGACGCCGAGCTCTCGCAGGCGCTCGAATCGCTCGATCAGGAAGTGCAGGCCGGCGAGATCAAGAAGATGCTCGGCGGCGAGCACGATCGCAAGAACGCCATCCTCACGATCCATCCGGGCGCCGGAGGAACCGAATCGCAGGACTGGGCCGAGATGCTGCTGCGCATGTACATGCGGTGGATGGAGCGGCGCGGCTTCAAACGCGAAGTGATCGACCATCAGCCCGGCGAAGAAGCGGGCCTCAAGAGCGCGACCGTCACCGTCACCGGCGAGTACGCGTACGGGCTCCTGTCGGCCGAAGCGGGCGTTCACCGGCTGGTGCGCATCTCGCCGTTCGATCAGGCGGCGCGGCGCCACACGTCGTTCGCCTCCGTCTACGTCTGGCCCGAAGTGACCGAAGACGTGGATGTCGAGATCGAGGACAAGGACATCCGCATCGACACCTACCGATCGAGCGGCGCGGGCGGACAGCACGTGAACGTGACCGACTCCGCCGTCCGCATCACCCACATCCCGACCGGCATCGTCGTCTCGTGTCAAAACGAGCGATCGCAGCATCGCAATCGCGATTCGGCGATGAAAGTGCTGAAGGCGAGGCTCTACGACCTGAAGCTGAAGGAGCAGCAGGCGAAGCTCGAACAGATCGGCGGCGCGAAACAGCAGATCGCCTTCGGCAGCCAGATTCGCAGCTACGTGCTGCACCCGTATCAGCTCGTGAAGGATCACCGGACGAAAGAGCAGGTCGGCGACATCAATCGCGTGCTCGACGGCGACATCGATCAGTTCATCAAGTCCTATCTGATGAAGCGTTCGAGCGGCACCCTCGTCGCCGCGCCGGACGAAGATGTCGATTAACCGCGCGTGAAGCCGGCCAGCACACGACGATCGGCCTTTTTCGTCGCCCTCGGCATCCTGCTCTCGCGTATCGCCGGCCTGATCCGCCAGCGCGTTTTCGCGCATTACTTCGGCCTCGGCCTCGAGGCCGACGCGTTTTTCGCGGCGTTCCGCATTCCCAACTTCCTGCAGACCCTCTTCGGCGAAGGCGCGCTGTCGGCGTCGTTCATCCCTGTGTACGCATCGCTCGTTGCGAAAGGCGAGCAGCGCCACGCGGACCGCGTCGCGGGCGCCGTCGCGTCGCTGCTCGCGCTGGTGGTCGGCGTGATCGTGCTCGTCGGCGTCGTCGCGACGCCGCTGCTCATCGACCTCATCGCGCCGGGCTTCGAAGGCGGCAAGCGCGAGCTGACGATCCGGATCGTTCGCGTGCTCTTCCCTGGAGCAGGGCTGCTCGTGCTGTCGGCGTGGTGTCTCGGCGTGCTGAACAGCCATCATCGCTTTCTGCTGTCGTACACGGCGCCGGTCATCTGGAACGTCGCGATGATTGCGACGCTGCTGTTCTTCGGCCCGCGCGATTCGCTTCCGCGCCTCGCAGTGACTCTGGGCTGGGGATCGGTCGTCGGCAGCGCGGCGATGATCGCCATCCAGCTGCCTCCGGTGTTTCGCGTCGCGCCCGATGTTCGGTTTGCGCTCGATGTCGCGTCGCAGGAGGTCCGTACCGTCGTGCGTAACTTCGGGCCGGTGTTCATCAGCCGCGGCGCGGTGCAGGTGAGCGCGTACATCGACACCCTGCTGGCGAGCCTGCTGCCGACCGGCGCGGTTGCCGGTCTGTTGAACGCACAGCTGCTGTACCTGCTGCCGGTGAGCTTGTTCGGCATGTCGGTGTCGGCCGCCGAACTGCCGGCCATGTCGGGCGTGGCGCACATCGATTCGGGCGCGACCGATCCGCTGCGAAAGCGGCTCGACGGCGGTCTGCGCCAGATCGCGTTCTTCGTCATTCCCTCCGCCGTCGCGTTCCTCGCGCTCGGCGACATCGTTGCCGCCGCGGTGCTGCAGACCGGACGATTCCGTCGCGAGGAGTCGGTATATGTGTGGGCGATCCTCGCGGGATCCGCCGTCGGCCTGTTGGCCTCGACGCTCGGGCGTCTGTATTCCTCCACCTACTACGCGCTGCGCGACACGCGAACGCCGCTCACCTACGCGATCGTGCGCGTCGTGTTGACGACGGTGCTTGGGTACCTCTTTGCGATTCCGCTGCCGCGTTGGCTCGGCGTCGCCAGCATGTGGGGTGCAGCCGGGTTGACGGCGTCGGCGGGCATGGCCGGCTGGGTGGAGCTGCTGCTGCTGCGATCCACGCTGAATGCGCGCATCGGTCCGACCGGACTGCCCGCACAGTACGTCGTGAAGCTGTGGGCGTCGGCGTTCGCGGGCGCGGCGGCGGCGTGGGCCGTCAAGTTGGCGGTTCCAGCGTTTCACCCCATCACGACCGCGATCCTCGTGCTCGGTCCGTACGGCGTCGTGTTCTTCGCGATGACGTTCGCGCTGCGGATTCCGGAAGCGTCCAACGCGGTCGCTCGGCTAAAAGCCTCGCGCTACACGTCCGGAAGAAAGTCTGGACAGTAGCGCGAGCCTTTCAGGCGAGCGCCTACTTCTGCGGTGAGCTTCTCACCGCCTTCAAGTAGATGTAATCGCCGAGCGGGGAGTCGTCGTTGTTCGACGCGTTCGCGGCGACGTTGAACTGCACGGGCGACGCCGCAGGTGCAGGCGCGGTCCATTCGATCGTCCACGTGTTCCTGCCGCTCGCGGCGGCGCGCGATCCCGCGAGGTTGTGCTGCACGAAAACCACTCCACCGCGGTCGGAAACACGCGGTGGGGATCCGGGCGTCAGGACGCGGTCGACGGCACCCGGAATCAACTGCACTCGATCGTCGAGCAGCCGCCACGTGCCGGCCTGGCGTCCTTTCTGTTTGCCGCTCGCGAAGCGCGCGGCAATCTCGAATCCGCCGCGGCGCAGCCCGTCACGGCTGATCGTGACGGTGATTCCGTACTTGTCGCCCGGTACGAACGTCTGCGGCACGCCCTCCACCGTCAGCGATCCGCCCGGCGCGTTGATCGGGTTGTCGAGATGGCAGAGGTGACACGACTGCTCGCCGAAACCACCGGTGACGTTCGGATAGGGACCTTCCTTGAACGCGAGCGCCGCGAGCGGGAGGCTGAGAAGAAACAGCGCGACCGGGACTACAATCCGCATCAGGGATCGAAGCTCGACCTGGAGGTCAGTATATGCGCCTCAAAGCCTTCGCGATCGTCCTTGCCGCTGTCGTGCTCGGCCAGCTCGCCGGCGCAGCATCGATCAGCGACGCCATCGACGTGAAATTCGACGAGTGGATGACGCCGAGCAGGCCGGCATATCCGCACGATCCGACAGTCGCACCCGACGGATCGATCTGGTACACCGCGCAGCGCGCGAGCACGATCGGGCGGTTCGATCCTGCGACGCAGCAGTTCAAGGAATTCGCGCTGCCGACGCCGAATTCCGGACCGCACGGGCTGCAGCCCGACAAAGACGGCAACATCTGGTACACGGGCAACGCCGCCGGACTCATCGGCAAAGTCGACGCGAAGACCGGCAAGGTGACCGAGTACAAGATGCCGAATCCGAAAGCGCGCGATCCGCACACGATCGCCTTCCTGCGCGACGGCCGTTTGTTCTTCACCGTGCAAGGCGGCAACTTCGTCGGCACGCTCGATCCGAAGGCGCCGGACGGCGCGATCAAGCTCGTGGAATCACCGACGGTCAACTCGCGCCCGTACGGCGTACGGATCGATTCGCGGGGGACGCCGTTCTTCGACGAGTTCAACTCGAACAAGATCGCGAGCGCCGATCCGAAGACGCTGATCATCAGGGAGTATCCGCTGCCGAACAAGGACGCGCGTCCGCGGCGCATCGCGATCGGCAAAGACGACACCGTCTGGTACGGCGACTACGCGCGCGGTTATCTCGGTCATCTGGATCCGAAGACGGGCAAGGTCGAGGAGTTCGCGTCGCCCGGCGGAGCGGACTCGCGTCCCTACGCGATCGATGTCACGCCTGACGGCGCTGTGTGGTACGTCGAGACCGGCGACGATGCGAAGAACGTGCTGGTGCGGTTCAATCCCGAGACGAAGAAATTCCTGACGTGGCCGATCCCGAGCGGCGGAGGCACCGTGCGCAACATGGAGCTCGACAAGAACGGGAACCTGTGGCTCGCGGAGAGCGGCGTCGGCAAGATCGCGAGGGTCACCATCACGACGCCGAAGACGTCACAGTAGGTGGGAAGGCCCTACTGTTTTGCGAAGCTGTTCGCTCCCGGCTGTGTGCCGGAGATGAACGCCTCGCGGATAGACGCGGGCGTATCGGGTGACACGATCGCACCGTTGGATTGATCGACGTTCAGGAACACGATGTTCCCCGGCGCCGGGAACTCGGGCGGATCGTCTTTGTCGGGCCTGCCGTCGATGTAAGCCTTCATGAACTCCATCCACATCGGCAGCGCCGCCTTCGATCCCTGCTCGTCGTATCCGAGCGACTTCCGCTTGTCGTCGTTCCCAATCCAGATGCCGACGGTCAGGTCGGGATCGAAGCCGACGAACCAGGCGTCGGTGTTGTCGTCGACCGTGCCGGTCTTGCCGGCGAGCGGCCATTGTGCAGCGAGGCTCGCGGCTCTGGCGCCGGTGCCTCGCGTGCTGAGGACGCCGCGCAGCATGTTCGTCATCACGTACGCCGTGTCGGCGCGGATCACGTCGCTCGGCTCACCGCGGTTTTCCTCGAGCAGGTTGCCGTCGCGATCCTTCACGTTGAGCACGAAGTACGGCTTCATGCGCACGCCCTGATTCGGAAACGTCGTGTACGCGCTCGTGATATCGAGGAGCGTCGCGTCGCCGGCGCCGAGCGCAATCGGCAGGTACGGCGGAAAGTCTTCCTCGAACCCGAACCGCTTGGCATAGTCGAGCACGTTCTTCGGCCCGAGCGTGTCCATCATCCTGATCGCCGGGATGTTGCGCGATTCCTCGAGGGCGTAGCGAAGCGTAATCGGACCGAGGAACTTGTGATCGTAGTTGTGCGGGCTGTAGATCTGTCCGTTCCCGGCGGGATAGCTCACCGGCGCGTCGACAATCGTGGAGGTCGGTGTGAAGCCGCGATCGATCGCCGCTGTGTAGACGATCGGCTTGAACGTCGATCCGAGCTGCCGGTACGCCTGCACCGCTCGATTGAATTTGCTGCGGCTGAAGCTCCATCCGCCGATCATCGCCTTGACCTGTCCCGTGCGGTTCTCGATCGCGAGCAGCGCGCCCTCGGCGAGCGGCGTCTGATCGAGCGTCACGGTGAGCGCTCCCGCGCCGTCGTCGATCTTCACAATCGCGACGTCGACGAGATCGCCGGGCTTGAACAGATCGGCCGTTGACGCCTTGCGGGTCCACGTGAACCCTTCGCGACCGAGGTCGGCGTGGTAGGTTCCGATGCGCAGCCGCGCAGGACCGGTTTTCGGCGCCGTGACGACCACCGCGGGGACGACGTCGCCGACGGCCATCGGTCGACTCCACCGTTCCTCTTTGAACCCGTCGATCGTGTGCCCCTCGGCGAGCACGTTGCGCGCCGGCTTGCGCCATCCATGACGTTTGTCGTACGCGCGCAGCCCGTGCTCGATCGCCTTGTTGCCAATCTCCTGCAGCTTCGGATCGAGCGTCGTCGTCACCGCGAGACCATTCTCGTACAGCGTCTTCGCGCCGTAATGCCGTTCGAGGTGCTTGCGCACTTCCTCGACGAAGAAGGGCGCGATGCCCGGCGGCTGGTTTGGCGCGCCGCGCGTGACGATTGGCCGCTTCCTCGCCGCCTCGGCCTGGTCCTGCGTGATGTAGTGCTCGTCCGCCATGCGCTGCAGCACGACGTTGCGCCGCTGCGTGGCGCGCCTCATGTCGATGAACGGACTCTGGCGCTCCGGCGTCTGGAAGATGCCGGCAATGAGCGCCGCTTCCTCGAGATTCAGTTGCTTGTTCGATTTGTTGAAGTACAGCCGCGAAGCCGCCTCGACACCGTACGCGCCGTGACCGAGGTACATCTGATTGCAGTAGATCGTGAAGATTTCCTTCTTCGTGTACCGCTTCTCGATCTGGATCGCGAGGATCGCTTCGCGAACCTTGCGCTCGAACAGCTTCTGTTTGGTCAACCCGAACTGATCGAGGTTGCGCGCGACCTGCTGCGTGAGCGTGCTCGCGCCCTGCTCCCGCCGCCGCTCCACGATGTCGACGAACGCCGCGACAAAGATGCGCCAGATGTTGATGCCGAAATGCCTGTCGAAATCGGCGTCTTCGGTGGCGATGATCGCCTGGCGCAGCATCGGATTGATGTCGTCGTATCCGACGACAACGCGCCGCTGCGTCGCGAATTCCCCGATCAGCTGTCCCTTCGCGGCGTAGACGCGCGTGATGGTGCTGGGCGAATAGTCGTCGAGCGCGGAGACCTGCGGGAGGTCGTCGGCGTACGCGAACATCACTCCGCTCAGGATGCCGAGCATCGCCGCGACGATGAAGAGCGCCACGATGCCGGCGTTGCGGGCGACGCGGATGACGTAATGGGCCACGAGGTCAGTGTACTAAGGTCTGGGGGCTGGTTGCTTGGAGCTGGGGCTGGGGCTGGTCGTGCGGGGCGACGCGGGCGCCCCATTGCGGCACGAACAACATTGACACTCCTAGACTCAAATTTCATAATCTGAAGGATATCAACGACGAAACGACGAGGTTCAGATGAGCAAAATCATCGGCATCGACCTGGGCACGACGAACTCGGTTGTCGCAGTCATGGAAGGCGGCGAACCGGTCGTCATCACGAACCCTGAAGGCGGACGACTGACGCCCTCAGTGGTCGCATTCACGAAGACCGGCGAGCGCCTCGTCGGCCAGGTGGCGAAACGGCAGGCGGTCACCAACCCCGAGAACACCATCTTCTCGATCAAGCGGTTCATGGGGCGCAAGTACGACGAGGTCAGCGAGGAAATGAAGATGGTGCCGTACCAGGTCGTCCGAGCGAGCAACGGCGACGCTCGCGTGATGGCCAACGGCAAGGAGTACCCGCCACCGGAGATTTCGGCGATGGTGCTGCAGAAGCTGAAGCAGGCGGCGGAAGAGTACCTCGGCCAGCCGGTGACGAAGGCGGTGATCACCGTGCCGGCGTATTTCAACGACGCACAGCGGCAGGCGACGAAAGACGCGGGGCAGATCGCCGGCCTCGAAGTGATGCGGATCGTCAACGAGCCGACGGCGGCGGCGCTCGCGTACGGCCTCGACAAGAAGAAGGACGAAACGATCGCCGTCTACGACTTCGGCGGCGGCACGTTCGACATCTCGATCCTCGAGGTGGGCGAGGGGGTCGTCGAGGTGAAGGCGACCAACGGCGACACGCACCTGGGCGGCGACAACCTCGATCAGCGCATCATCGACTGGATCATCTCCGAGTTCAGGAAGAGCGACACGATCGATCTCGGCAAGGATCGGATGGCGCTGCAGCGGCTGAAGGAAGCGGCGGAGAAGGCGAAGATGGAGCTCTCCACGGTGATGGAGACGGATATCAACCTGCCCTTCATCACCGCCGACCAGAGCGGGCCGAAGCATCTGCAGATGAAGCTGACGCGCGCGAAGTTCGAGCAGCTCGTCGACGATCTCGTGCAGAAGACCGTCGGCCCGACCAAGCAGGCGCTCGCCGACGCCGGTCTCGATCCGTCGAAGATCGATGAAGTCGTCCTCGTCGGCGGATCGACGCGCATCCCGAAGGTGCAGCAGATCGTCAAGGACCTCTTCAGCAAGGAGCCGCACAAAGGGGTGAACCCCGACGAAGTGGTCGCCGTCGGCGCGGCGGTGCAGGCGGGCGTCCTCGCGGGCGACGTGAAGGATCTGCTGCTGCTCGACGTAACGCCGCTCTCGCTCGGCATCGAGACGATGGGCGGCGTGATGACGACGCTCATCCCGCGCAACACGACGATTCCGACGCGCAAGAGCGAGATCTTCTCGACGGCGTCCGACAACCAGACGAGCGTCGAGGTGCACGTGCTGCAGGGCGAGCGGTCGATGGCGCGCGACAACCGCACGCTCGGCAAGTTCCATCTGGTCGGCATCCCGCCGGCGCCGCGCGGCGTGCCGCAGATCGAAGTGACCTTCGACATCGACGCGAACGGCATCGTCAACGTACAGGCGAAGGATCTCGGCACCGGGAAGGAACAGAAGATCACGATTACGGCGTCGAGCGGTCTCAGCAAGGACGAAGTGCAGCGGATGACGAAGGACGCCGAGTCGCACGCCGAGGACGACAAGAAGCGGCGCGACGAGATCGAGCTGCGCAATCGCGCCGACCAGGCCGTATACGGCGCCGAGCGCATGCTCAAGGACACGGGCGACAAGCTCGCGTCGGCGGACAAGTCGGCAATCGAAAGCGCGATGGAGAACGTCAAGAAGGCGATGGAAGGGACCGACTCCGCCGGAATCCAGCGCGCGCTCGATCAGCTGACATCGGCGCAGCACAAGGCGGCCGAATCGTTGTACCGGCAGCAGGCGCCTGGCGGCGGGCCTTCGGCAGGAACAGGGCCGGGACCAGGGGGCGCAGGCGCGACGGCGGATGGCGCGGGCAGTTCGGGACAGGCGACCGGCGATGTGATCGACGCGGAGGTCGTGGACGAGGGGAAACAGTGATCGGGTAATCGGGTAATCGGGTAATGGACCTCTACATTGTGCTCGGGCTCGATCGGGACGCGACGCTCGTCGACGTGAAGCGGGCGTACAAGCGGCTTGCGCGTAAATACCATCCCGACATCAACCCGGGCGATCGGCGGGCGGCGGCGCAGTTCCGGCAGATCGTCGAAGCGTACGAAACGCTGAGCGACCCGGATCGGCGGCGCCGCTACGACACTACCGGGTCGACCGGATACTTGACTGTCGATCGCACGTACGGGTTCGAAGGCTTCGACTTCTCGGCGAGCGTCGGCGGCGCCGACGCATCGACGTTCGGCGATCTCTTTGCCGATATCCTTCATCAGCGCGAACAGCGGCGGCAGGAAGGCGCCGAGCGCGGCGCCGATCTTCATCAGATGGTCACGCTCAGCTTTGAAGAAGCGGCGCGCGGCGGCGAGCGATCGGTCGCCGTCACCCGACAGGAGCACTGCCACGCGTGCGGCGGCCTCGGCCGCCTGAACGTCGCGGAGATGCGCTGCCAGCATTGCCACGGCTCGGGCGTCGTCAAATCGGCGCGCGGCCACATGGTGTTCTCGAAGCCGTGCGCGCAGTGCGGCGGTTCCGGACGGCAGCGGCAGATACACTGCCGGACATGCGGCGGCGGCCAGATCGAAGTCCGCACCGAGGCGCTGACGATCCAGATTCCGCCGGGTCTCGTCGATGGCGCGCGGATCCGGGTTCCGGGCAAGGGACACGTTGGCCGCAACGGCGGCGACACCGGCGATCTCTTCATCATGGTGAAGGTGCAGCCGCATCCGCTGTTCTCGCGTGAAGGCGACGATCTGCGCATCAGCGTGCCGATCGCGATTCACGAAGCGGCGCTCGGCGCGAAGATCGAAGTGCCCTCGCTCGAGGGGCCGGCGCGGCTGCGCGTGCCGCCCGGCACCCAAAGCGGTCAGCGGTTCCGGCTGCGCGAGCGCGGCGTCGTGTCGCCGCGCGACGGCCGTCGTGGCGATCTCGTGGTCGAAGTGACGCTCGTACTGCCGCGGGTGCTCGACGAACGATCGAAGGAGTTGTTGAGGGAGTTCGGCAGGATCAACAACGAGGATCTGCGAGAAAGATACAAAGGACACGAAGGCCAGTGAAGAAGAGCGGCAAAGCGTTCTACATGATCAGCGCGGTGGCGCAGAAGTACAACATCCACCCGCAGACGCTGCGCCTGTACGAGCGCGAGGGACTGCTCAAGCCGTCGCGCACGGAAGGAAACACTCGCTTGTACTCGGAAGAGGACCTCGAACAGCTCGAAACGATTTTGTCACTTACCCGAGACCTTGGCGTCAACCTGGCCGGCGTCGAGATCATTCTCAACATGCGGCGGAAGATCGAGCAGATGCAGCACGAAGTGAACGAGTTCATGGAGTACGTCAAGCGCGAAATGGCGCGCGGCATCGACGACTGGGAACAGCGGCTGTCCACCGCGCTCGTGAAATCGTCGCCAACTGATCTGGTCCGCTCCTCGCATCAACCTGAAAATTCAAAAGTGAAGAGTCAAAACTAAAAACGGGTTTTCACTTTTCACTTTTCAGTTTGCCGTTTGATGTATGCTACCGGCGTGTCGAAACGGTTCGCGGCCAGCGACGATGCGAGTGCGCTCGCTGCGTACCTGCGCGAAATCTCAAAGCTGTCGCGTCTGACCGCCGACGAAGAGCGCGCGCTCGGCGCGCGCATCCGGCACGACGCCGATCAGGCGGCCGTCACGCGTCTCGTCGAAGCCAACCTGCGATTCGTCGTGTCGTACGCCAAACGGTATCGCGGCCTCGGCGTCTCGTTCCTCGATCTCATCCACGAAGGCAACCTCGGACTGATCGAAGCGGCACGGCGTTTCGATCCGTCGCGCAACGTGAAGTTCATCACCTACGCCGTCTGGTGGGTGCGCGAGGCGATGATGCACGTGCTCGCCGATCAGACGCGCGCGTTCTCGTTCCCGCCGAAGCTGTTCGCCTCGCTGCACAACGCCACCGAAGACGTGTCGCTCAGTCATCCCGTCGATCCGGCGCGGCGCGACGGCCCGGCGCGCGAGCTCGGCGACCTGCTCGCCCTCGATCAACCGCCGATCGACCACGAGATGATCCGTCAGGCCGACCTCGACGAGCTCGCCGCGGCGCTCCTCGACCTCGATGGTAAGGAGCGCGAGGTGATGCGCCTCCGCTTCGGCCTCGAAGACGACGAGCCGCACACGCTGCAGGAGATCGGCGATCGTCTCCACCTGACGCGCGAGCGCGTCCGTCAGATCGAATCGCGTGCGAAAGACAAGCTGCGTCGGTCCGAGAAGCTCCGGACGCATCTGAACTGATGCGCGTCATCTCCAGTTGGCTGCGATGACGCCTTGCCCGCTCTGCGACGATACCGGCTGGAGGCCGATCGACGAGGCGTCGACCGGAGCGCGACGCGTCGCCCGCTGCGATTGCTGGCGCGAGCAGGTCGGGCAGCAACGGCTGGCCGACGCGAACATTCCGAAGCGATATCAGCACTGCACGCTCGACAGCTTCCTCGCCTACAACGAATCGCTCGACCGCGCCGTCGCGCACGCACGGCGTCTCGTCCAGGCGTTTCCCGCGGTCACGGTCGGTCTGTTTTTCGAAGGGCAGCCGGGCGTCGGCAAGACGCACCTGGCCGTGGCGGTGCTGAAGGAGATCGTTCAGCAGACCGGCGCGCGCGGACTCTTCTACGATACGCGCGATCTCCTCCGCATCATCCGCAGCACGTACGATCCGTCGATTCGGACGACCGAGCTGGAAATTCTGCGGCCGGTGATGACGGCCGATCTGCTGGTGCTCGACGACCTCGGCGCAGAGAAAACGTCCGAGTGGGTCGAAGAGACGATGAACCTGATCGTGAACACCCGCTACAGCGAGCGGCGGCTGACGATCTTCACGTCGAATTATCCGGACATTCCCGACGACACCGAGCCGAACTCGCTCCTGTTCCGCATCGGCGATCGCATGCGCTCGCGCCTCCACGAAATGTGCGAGTTCATCGTCCTGGACGCCGCCGATTACCGCGAGCGCCCGGCGAATGCCGGCACCGACGACCTCATCGCGATGTGGAAGTTGCGCCGCAAGGCGACGCTCCCGTCGCCGCGCGGGGGCCGCCCGGCGCGCGCTCAGCTGCGAGACAATCGGGCCGACCTCAGGTGGCCGGGCGGACGCGCCGGGTCATAATCGGGATCGGGTAATCGGGTAATCGGGTAATCGGGCATTTTGATCTGAGGCGGATTCGCGAACAATTACGCGATTACCCGATTACGCGATTACCCGATCACCCGATTAGCCAATTACCAAATTCCCATGCTCGGGCTGTACGTTCACGTTCCGTTCTGTTCTGCCATCTGCAACTACTGCAATTTCAACCGCGGGCTGTTCGACGCCGCGTTGAAGGAGCGGTACGTCGATGCGTTGATCGCGGAGGTTCGGGAGGCAAGCCTAAAGGCCCGCGCCACGAATCAAGAACGCGGCGCCGACACGATCTACTTCGGCGGCGGCACGCCGTCGCTGCTCGAGCCCGACGAAGTCGCTCGCATCATCGGCGCGTGCGACGACGCGTTCGATGTCGCCGACGATCGCGAGGTTACGCTCGAGGCGAACCCGGAGACGGTGACCGAGTCACGGCTCCGCGCGTTCCGCGACGCCGGCATCAATCGCATCAGCTTCGGCGTTCAGTCGTTTCGCGAAGACGAACTGCGGCGTCTGTCGCGGCTGCACACCGCCGACCGCGCGCGCCAGGCGCTTGCCGAGGCGCGATCGGCGGCCTTCGACAACGTCAGCCTCGATTTGATGATGTGGCTGCCCGGGCAGAGCGTCGCGCAGTGGCTCGAATCGGTGGACGCCGCAATTGCCCTCGAGCCCGAGCATCTCTCGCTGTACCTGCTCGAGGTGTACCCGAACGCACCGCTCAAAGAGGACATGGCGCGCTTGCGCTGGTCGCAGGCGCCCGATGACGATGCCGCGGCGATGTATCTCGAGGCGATGGAGCGGCTCGAGACTGCAGGTCTGATGCAGTACGAGATCTCCAACGTGGCGCGTCCGGGCCGGCGATCGCGGCACAACCTCAAATACTGGATCGACGGCGAGTGGCTCGGATTCGGCTGCGGCGCGCACTCGACGCGCGCGGGCGTGCGATGGAAGAATGTCGCGTCCACAGAAGACTACGTCGAGCGCATCGGAAAGGGTCAGCCGACGGCGATCGACGAGCGCCGGATGGCGCCGGACGAAGCGCTCGGCGATGCCCTCTTCACCGGTCTGCGCCTGGTCGACGGCATCGACCTGGACGCGATGCGCCGGCGCTATAACGTCGACGTTTGGGCGCGATTTGGCGCGGACCTGGAGCCGTTTGTCGACGAAGGGTGTCTATTGCACGAGGGCCACCGGCTTCGCCTGACGCGCCGGGGAATGCTTCTTGCTCACGAGGTGATGACCGTTTTCGTGTAGCCCCGAGTACGTTAAAGTAACGCCCTTTCGCGAAGGAGGCCGTGATGTTTCGAAACGCCGTACCGGCTGTCGGGGGCCGGGCAGGATGGATCGCTGTTGCAGTTGTCGTCGGCATGCTGTCGGTGGGCGCGGCGTACGCGCAGCAGCCGCCGGCGCAGCAGCCCGCTCAGCCCGCCCAGCCCGCTCAACAGGCGCAAGCGCAAAAGAGTCCGTATGTCTTCTCGGGCGACGGTGCGGCGATTCTGAATTTCGTCAAGGCGGACAAGACGGCCGACTTCGAAATGGTGATCGGGAAGCTCAAGGAAGCGCTCGCTAAGAGCGAGAAGCCTGAACGCAAACAGCAGGCGGCCGGCTGGAAGATCTTCAAAGCCGCCGAAGGCGGACCGGGTGGTTCTGTCATCTACGTCTCGCTGATGCAACCAGTCGTCAAAGGCGCCGAGTACAACGTCACGACGATCCTAAACGAAGCCTTCCCGAACGAAGTTCAGGCGCTTTACAAGACCTACTCGGAGTGCTTCGGCCAGCCGGCCCAGAACATTCTGAACCTCACGACGATTCAGGACCTCTCGAAATAGGAAGTGCGGAATCGAAAGTACGAAGTCGGAAGAGATCGGAACGACGAAGTCGGGCATTAGAAGTTCAGATTCAGTCCTGCGTAGATGCGGTGCGCTGGTGAGTTCAGCGCACCGCTTCCCAGCTTGAACACTCGGTAATCCACCCGCAGCCGCAACGGGCCAATCAACGTCAGCTTTAGGCCGCCGCCGGCGTTGCTGCCGAAGTTGGTGTCGGAGTGGGCGCCGAGCGACTCGTTGTAGATTCCGCCGCCGGCAGTGACGTACGGCTGAAAGCCGGCGACGGGAAACGGCGTCTGCAGCAGCACGTTGCCCATCCCTGTCTTGAGCGACGGCGCCGACACCGTCGGATCATCCGGCGTGAACGCGTACTCGAATTCGAACGCCACGATCAGCAGCGAGATTCCTCCGGCGGCGCCGCGCACCTGGCGATTGGCCGGCGTCGTATTCGCGCCTATGAAGGCCGTCACGTCCGCAAACGCCGCCGTAGGACACAGTGCGCAAAGGAGTGCAGCGAGCGCGATGATGCGGGTCGTCGGCATGGAGCCTCCCGATCGATAATACCCTTCATGGTCCTTAGTCGTTGGTCGTTGGTGGTGAGTCGCTGGTCGTCAATCACCAGTCGCCGGTCGGTGATCGTTGCTCTGTGTGTGACCGCCTGGGCGGTGTCGCTTCGCGCCGATACGCTCGTGCTGCGCGACGGACGGCGCGTCGAAGGCACGCTCGTCAGCGTGCGCGACGACGTGATCGAGTTCGACGGGCAGCGGGGGCCGTTCGGCGGCCGCGAACGCCTGCGGCTCGATCGCGATGACGTCGTACGCATCGAGCTCGATCGCTACGCCAATCGTTCCGGCGATCGCTTCGATCGCGATCGAGATCGTGATCGCGACCGCGATCGTGAGCGGGACGATGCCCGCCGCGGCCGGCCGTCGGGGCTGCGAGAACGCGACGTGAGCGTCGATTCGTGGACGGCGTGGAAGGACACGGGCGTCGACGTCCGCGCCGGCCAGATGCTCTATTTCAGCGCGACGGGCCGCGTGCGCTGGGGACCGAATCGTCAGGACGGTCCCCAAGGCGAACCGAACTCGCCGCGTAATGACAGCCGCCCGATCCCGAGCCGGCCGGCGGCAGCGCTCATCGGCCGCGTCGGCGAGGGCACTGAGTACTTCTTCATCGGCGACGACGAGGGGCCGATTCGGATGAGGTCCGGTGGACGTCTGTATCTCGGCGTCAACGACGATTACCTCAGGGACAACACAGGAAGCTTTCGGGTAACGGTGTATTACTAGCGACTGGTTGTTGGCGGGCTGGTTGCTTGGGTTGGTTGCTCGTAGCCTGCAACCCACAGGCCCTGTAGAATCGATGACGTCCGTGAAAGAACACTATTTCAGTCAGCACGCGGTCGAGCTCCGCGCGGAGCTCAGCCGCGCGTTGACGCGCGAGCAACTGAAGGCGCTCCACGTGAAGAACGCGCCGCGGCATCTCGCCATCACCGCGCGTCAGTTCGCGATCCTCGCGCTGGCGACGTGGGGACTCATCGCGGTCGCGAATCCTTTGATCTGGATTCCGCTGGCGTTCGTCCAGGGCTTCACGATCTTCAACTTCACCGTCCTGCTGCACGAAGTCGTCCACCACACGATCTTCGATCGCCGCCATCCGCGGGCCGAACGCGCGCTCGCGTGGCTCTACGCGGTGCCAAGCGGCATCTCGTCGAGCCAGTTCACGCGGTGGCATCTGGATCATCACGCGGAGCTTGGATCGGACGAGGACGATCCGAAGCGGCATCATCTGTCGCCGAAGATCAACGCTCGTTGGTACAAGCTGTTGTACTGTTCGCCGGCGCTCTTCCCGATCTACTTCCGCGCGGCGCGCAGGGAGGGCGCGACCTATCCCGTGGCGCTGCAGCGGCAGATCGCATTCGAGCGCCGCGTGTCGATCGCCACGCACCTCGCTGCGCTCGCCACCGTCTGGATTTCGTTCGGCTTCTACGCGGCGGCGCGCGCGTACGTGATTCCCGTGTTCTTCGTCTTCCCGATCGCGTTCACGCTGAACCGTCTTGGACAGCACTACGACATCGATCCCGCGGATCCGGCGAAGTGGGGCACGCTGATGCGCGGTCAGTGGTTCTGGGATTTCGCGTTCCTCAACTCCAACTATCACCTCGAACATCACTATTTCGCGGGCGTGCCGTTCTACCGACTGCCCGCGCTGCAGCGCGCGCTCGTGCCCTTTTACGAGCGCCACGGCATGCGATGGCAGAACTACTCCGGCCTTCTCTACGGGTGGTTGGTCGAAAACCGTCCGCCCCACAGTGACTGGTCTCAGCAAACGCCCGCGGCCATGCCCGCCCGCAACACGCTGTAGCGCCTGTTGAAAATGATCGTCGCCGCACCCGCTGATGTGCGTGACTCTGGCGAAGTGAAAGTACGAAGTCGGAAGTCCGAAGCAGGACGCGCGAACGACCGCGCGTGACGACGACGGTCTGAAGTACTATTTCGACGTATGGATTTTCGCCTGACGGAAGAGCAGGCGCTGCTGCGCCGTACGGTGCGTGAGTTCGCCGAAACGGAAATCCGTCCGTACGTGCGCGAGTGGGATCAGGATCAGCATTTCCCGACCGAGCTGATGCCGAAGCTGGCGTCGCTCGGCCTCCTCGGCATTCAGTTCCCTGAAGAGTACGGTGGCGCGGCGATGTCGGCGATCGATTACTGCCTGTGCATCGAGGAGCTCGCGCGCGTCGATCCGGGCGTGGCGCTGTCGGTTGCCGCGCACAACGGCCTGTGCGCGTCGCACATTTTCCTGTTCGGCACCGCCGATCAGAAGAAGCGGTTCCTGACGCCGCTCGCGCGCGGCGAGAAGATCGGCGCGTGGGGGCTCACCGAATCGACGTCGGGCAGCGACGCCGCCGGCATGCGCACGACTGCGGCTCGCGCCGGCGTCTGCTGGGTCATCAACGGATCGAAGACGTTCACGACGCACGGCCGCGTCGGCCAGACGATGGTCGTGATGGCAGTGACCAACCGCGCGGCGGGCACGAAAGGCGTGTCGGCGTTCATCGTCGAGCACGGGACGCCCGGCATGACGCCCGGCAAGAAGGAAGACAAGCTCGGCATGCGCGCAAGCGACACGAGCGAGGTGCTGTTCGACAACTGCCGCATCCCCGCCGAACAGCTGCTGGGCGAAGAAGGCTTCGGCTTCGTCAACACGATGCAGGTGCTCGACGCCGGACGGATCGGCATCGCGGCGCTGGCCGTCGGCCTCGCGCAGGGCGCGTACGAGGCGGCGCTGAACTACGCGCGCGAGCGGCGCGCGTTCGGCAGAACGATTGCGGGCTTTCAGGCCATCCAGTGGAAGCTCGCCGACGCGGCAACGCGCATCGAAGCGGCGCGCCTGCTGACGTACCGCGCCGCCTATCTGAAGGAACAAGGAAAGCGCACGACGCTCGAATCGGCGATGGCCAAGCTGTACGCGAGCGAGATCGCGGTGAGGGTCGCCGACGACTGCGTGCAGATCCACGGCGGCTACGGCTTCGTGAAAGACTATCCCGCCGAGAAGTACTTCCGCGACGTGAAGCTGACGACGATCGGCGAAGGCACGAGCGAGATCCAGCGCCTCGTCATCGCCCGCCAGCTCCTTTCTCGATGAGCGCCTGCCTGGCTCGGAATGGTGACCGAGCGGGCGGGCGTTGGAATCAAGATCCGGAGCGTCAGCGACGGCAGCGCGCGGGGGCAGCCTTGAGCCGACGCGTGGAGGTGGCGCCCCACGCGCCTGAGAAATGCGCCCCGCGCGAAAGTAAGCAATGACCCTTGCCGATCGGGTACTGGCAGGCGATCCGCGGGCGATCGCGCGCGGCATCTCGCTCATCGAAGACGACGATCCTTCGAGCGCGGAGCTCGTGCGCGCAATCTTCGGATCGACCGGCCGCGCCTATGTGATCGGCGTCACCGGTCCGCCGGGAGCCGGAAAAAGCACGCTCGTCGATCGCGTTGTGCATGAGTTGCGTCAGCGACGTTCTGCCCATGCAACAAAACTTGGCGTCCTCGCCGTGGATCCGACGAGCCCGTTCAGCGGCGGCGCCGTACTCGGCGATCGTCTCCGCATGCAGGCACACGCCGCGGACGACGGCGTCTTCATTCGCAGCATGGCGACGCGCGGGCATCTTGGCGGCCTCGCGCGCGCGACCGGCGACGCGGCGCTCGTTCTCGACGCCGCCGGCTGCGAGGTCATCGTGATCGAAACGGTCGGCGTCGGCCAGGACGAAGTGGACATCGTCCGCACCGCCGACGTGTCGGTCGTGACGCTCGTGCCAGGCACCGGCGACGAGGTGCAGGCGCTCAAGGCCGGCATCATGGAGATCGCCGACATCTTCGTGATCAACAAAGCGGATCGTGAAGGAGCGGATCGGCTGGTCGCCGCCGTCGAGGCGAACCTCGCGCTCGAGACGGCCGCGCCGAACGCATGGCGTCCTCCCGTTCTGAGGACGACGGCCACTGCGGGCAAGGGCGTCGCCGAGCTCGTCGACACGATCTGGCGATTTCGCGAGCGCTCCGCGGGCGCGCAGGCGTCGCGCCGCCGATCGCGGAGCGAGTACAGGCTGCGCGAGCTCGTGTCGCAGCGGTTCATGGATCACCTCGAGCGTGACATACTTGCGCCCGGCGAGCTCGCGTCGATGGTCGAGCGGATTGCGGCGCGCGAGCTCGATCCGTATTCCGCGGCGACGGACTTATTGCGGAGGGCGACGCGGTGAGTCGCCACGAAACACATAAGAACGCGAAACCCACGTAAAAATTCTTGTACTGCGACTGGTATATGAAAGCCGTTCTCGATCACATCGGCATTGCCGTGAAAGACCTGTCCGCCGCGCTCGCCTTCTATCGCGACGCGCTCGGGTTGGAGGTCGAGGCGCCCGAGGAGGTCGCGTCGCAGCGCGTGCGCGCCCACTTCGTCGCGGTCGGCGGCGCGAAGCTGGAGTTGCTCGAAGGGACGTCGGCGGATTCCGCCATCGCGAAATACATCGAGAAGCGCGGGCCGGGGTTGCACCACATCACGCTGCGCGTCGACGACATCGCGCAGGCGCTCGCGCGCCTGAAGGCGCGCGGCGTACGGCTCGTCGACGAGGAGCCGCGCTCCGGCGCCGAAGGATCGCTGATCGCATTCGTTCATCCCGCCGGCACCGGCGGGGTTCTCATCGAGCTGAAACAGAACGGTCCCCACGCGCGCGCATAAAAAGATGCCAACTGCGACCATCGGAATCATTGGCGGCAGCGGTCTGTACGACATGGCGGAGCTGACCGACCGCGAAGAGAAGAAGATCGAAACGCCGTTCGGCGATCCCTCAGGTCCGTACATTCTCGCGACGCTGCGCGGTCAGCGGGTCGCGTTCCTGGCGCGGCACGGCGGAGGCCACCGGATTCTGCCGTCCGAGCTCAATTTCCGCGCGAACATCTATGGCTTCAAGGTGCTCGGCGTCGAGCGCATCCTCTCGGCGAGCGCCGTCGGCAGCCTGAAGCACGAATACCAGCCGCTGGACATCGTCGTGCCGGATCAGTTCTTCGATCGGACGAGAGGACGCATCAGCACGTTTTTCGGCCGCGGCCTCGTCGCGCACGTGGCGTTCGCCCATCCCGTGTGCGGCGATCTGGCCACAGTCGCAGCCGACTCGGCATCCGCCGTCGGCGCGACCGTGCATCGCGGCGGCACGTACGTGAACATGGAAGGACCGCAGTTCTCGACGCTCGCCGAATCGAAGCTGTATCGCGCGTGGGGCATGGACGTCATCGGCATGACGAACCTGCAGGAAGCCAAGCTCGCGCGCGAGGCGGAGATCTGCTACGCGACGCTGGCGCTGGTGACCGACTACGACTGCTGGCACCCGGATCACGACTCGGTGACGGTCGATCTGATCATCGCCAACCTGATGCAGAACGCCGCGACGGCGCAGAAGACGATTGCCGAAGCCGTCGGACGGCTCACGGGGCCGCGCACGTGCGCGTGCAAGGATGCTCTGGCGACCGCCATCATCACGCGGCCCGAACAGGTGCCGGACCGGACGAAACGCGAGCTCGCGCCCATCGTCGGCAAGTACATGAAATGAACACGGTCGTCACCGGATCGATCGCGTACGACTATCTGATGTCGTTCCCCGGCAAATTCACCGAGCACTTCCTGCCGGAGCACATGAACCGCGTCAGTCTCAGCTTCCTCGTCGACTCGATGGTGAAGCGGCGCGGCGGCTGCGCGCCGAACATCGCGTACACGCTCGCGCTGCTCGGCGAGCGTCCGCTGCTGATGGCGACGGCCGGCGAGGATTTCGGCGAGTACCGGCGCTGGCTCGAGGCGGCGGGCATCGATACGTCGCTGGTCGTCGAAATCGACGGCAAGTTCTGCGCATCTTTCTTCTGCAGCACCGATCAGGACAACAATCAGATCGCGTCGTTCTACACGGGCGCCATGGCCGATGCCGGGCAGCTCTCGTTTCGGACCGTCCACGACTGCGGTCTCGCGATCATCGCGCCGAACGATCCCGGCGCGATGGTGCAGTACGCCGAGGAGTGCCGCACGCTCGACATTCCGTTCATCTTCGATCCCGGTCAGCAATGCGCGCGGATGTCGGGCGACGACCTGCGCGACGGCGTGTCGGGCGCGGCAATCGTGATCGTCAACGACTACGAGCTGGAGCTGCTGCGGCAGAAGACCGGTCTGAGCGAGGCCGACATCCTTCGCGAGGCACGCGCGCTCGTCATCACGCGCGGCGAACACGGTTCGACCGTCGCTACCGAGGACGAATGGATCGATGTCGCGGCCGTGACGCCGCACCGCATCGTCGATCCGACGGGCGTCGGCGATGCGTACCGCGGCGGCCTGATGAAAGGGATCGTGCTGGGCCTTCCATATGAGACGTGTGCGCGAATGGGCAGCGTCGCCGCCGCGTACGTACTCGAGCATCTGGGCGGCCTGAGCCACTCGTACACATGGGAGGAATTCCAGAATCGGTTCGAGCAGCACTTCGGGGCGATGCCGGTGCGATGAAGACATGAAGCTGTCCACTCCAGAGGAAGCGTTGATCGCCGCGATCATCGTCGGCACGACGCTGGCCTCCTACGCTCTCGGCCGGGTGCTCTCGATTCCGATCCTCGTTCCGTTCCTCAACACGCTGGCGAGCTTTCCGTTCATGGTGCTCGCGCTGAAGCGGGGCGACGTCGGCCGCGCGATCGCGCGCATGCTGGTGTGGGCGGCGACGATGACGGTGTGCGCCACGCTGCTGTCGTACGCGCGTCCGGTGGAAACGGCTCGATTGTTCGTACGCGCCGCGGCGTATCGAAACGAGATGGTGGCGTGGGTGATGACCGGCCGCGGCGCGGAAAGCACACCGTCGGTGTTCATTCCGCAGCAGGCGCGACAAACCGCGGTCTTCAGCGCGCTCGCGCTCGCGAGCGGCGGGACGCTCGCGATGCCGATGGGCGCAGTGCTGATGAATGACATGGGGTATTACGTCGGCACGCTGGCCGCGATGAGTCGGCGACGACCGCTCCTGACGATGGTGCTGGCCTGGCCTCCGTGGGCCGTCATTCGTATTGCGAGCTTCGTCGCCATTGGCGTCGTCCTGTCGACGCCGTTGTTGGCGCGCGTTTTCGGATTTCGCGTGAACTGGACCTCCACCCAGACGCCGCTTGCGGTCGCAGCCGCTGGGCTCGTAGCCGACGTCGTGCTCAAATGGCTGCTCGCGCCCGCGTGGCAACCGCTGCTACTGCGCCTCGTGACGGGATAGCACGCGGAATCGTTGATACGATGGCGACGATGCCGACGTAGAGGAGCCAGCGCGACCCGATGCGCGTTTCGAGCGATTCGTCGTTCATACCTGTCCCATCGCGAGTCGACGGATTGCCCGCAGATCGACCTTGCCGGTGCCGAGGGTCGGAATCGCATCGATGATGCGCAGGTCTTCTCGTTTCGGGAGCCACAGACGCGGCAACTCGGTCAGGCACAAGCGTTCCCACAACTCGTGGGGAGCGAGCGAGGGATCCGTATAGAACGCGATCAGCCGCTCGCCTTTTGCCGGATCGGGAACGGCCGTGACGACGCAGGCGTAGTGCTCGTCGAGCAGCGAGTGGATCTGCTGCTCGATCTTCATGTGCGGCACCATCTCGCCGGCAATCTTGCTGAAGCGCGAAAGCCGATCGGTGATGGTGATGAAGCCGCTCTCGTCGATCGTGGCGATGTCGCCTGTGACGTACCACCCGTCGCGGAAGACGTCGCTCGTCGACTCCGGATCGCCGAGGTAACCCTTCATGCGGTTCGGTCCGCGCACGAGCAGCAACCCCTCGATGTTGAACAACGGTCCTTCGCCCGTGGCGGGATCGACGATCTTCGCGACCACGCCGGGCAGCGGATGGCCGACGGTGCCGCGCCGCGCGCCGCGCTGATGCTCGCCGCGATCGTTCACGTCGGGGACGTTGACCGCGACGATCGGCGCCATCTCGGTGCATCCGTAGCCTTCGAGGAGCTCGAGCGTCAGCACGCCGAAGATGAAGATGATGCGATCCGCCGGCAGCCCGAACACGTTGGTGCACAGCGAGAGCGCGCCCGACGCGACGAGGATGCCGATCATGTTCAGGAAGTTGTTGGTCGCCATGAGGCGGCCCTTCTCCCGATCGCCGCTGCGCTGCTGCAGCAGCGCGTTGAGCGGCACGGCGAACAGACCGCCGAAGAAGCCGACGAGCGTCAGGTTCAGCGCGGCGAGCGCGAACGATCCGCCCGAATGCGCGAGCGCGATCGCGAACAAGCCCATGCCGATCGATCCGATCGGCGCCAGCCCGAGCTCCACTTTGTCGCCCGACAACCGTCCAGCGGCCATGCTGCCGGCGCCGATGCCAATGGCGGCGAACGCGGTCAGCACGCCGACCCAGCGGTCGTTCAGGTGCATCACCTGCGTGCCGAACAGAATGATCACGAGCTGCAGCAGCGCGCCGAGGAACCAGAAGTACGAAATGCCGGCGACGGTCAGCGACAGGACGCGGTCGCGGCGGAGACGCTTCAGGCCGAGGCCGATCTGGCGCCACGGATTGAAGTCGATGCGCGCGCCAGGCGCCGACGCGCGCACGCGCGGGATGCGAAAGCTGACCGCGGTGCCGATCAGCGCGATCGCCATCACGATGATCCCGATCAGCCACAGCCGGTCCTGCCACAGATCGAACATCGCGCCGCCGGCGGCGACGCCGACGACGATCGCGACGAACGTGCTCATCTCGAGGATGCCGTTCGCGCGCTACAGGTCGCGATCCGGCAGCATCTCGGGAAGGATTCCGTACTTCGCCGGGCTGAAGAACGTCGCCTGCAGCGCGAACAGGACCGCGTAGGTGAGGTGAAGGTGGCCGATGAGAAACGCGATCAGGCCGAGCGCGGTCGCAACGATCTCGAGCGACTTGGTCACGACGAGCGCGGTCCGCTTGCTGTAGACGTCGGCGAGCTGGCCGGCATACCCGGAGAAGAGGATGAACGGGAGGATGAAGACCGCACTGACGATCGAGAGATCGCGTCCCGGATCGCCCGTTGCCATGCGCGCCGCGACGAGCGACACGACCATCTTGAACAGGTTGTCGTTGAAGGCGCCGAGGAACTGCGTCCAGAGAAACGGCTGCAGTCCTTGTCGTTTCAGCGTCTCGCGATAGGTCCCTGCGCTCATGGAAGACACGATAGGGCACCCGGCGGCGCCCTGTCCTGAGCGAGCCCTGAGAAAGCCTGAGAAACGCTGAGGCTGGCGTCCGACACGTGTCGGACCAGTGTGAGACCGTGTCGAATCCGTGTCAGACCCCGTCGGCCGTCTCTACTACGCCGCGCGGTCGGCGAGGAGGCGCAGAACCGGCGTAAACGATTGTGACGTCCCGAGTTGGTTGAGGAACGGTTCCACCGGGATCGTCCAGCCGGCAAAGCCCGCCGGTGCGGTCGCGAGCGCGCCGCTCAGGGTCGCAGCGGCCGCCTCCGGGTCGCCCTTCGCCGCCAGCAGCTGCGCCTGCACGATGGCCGATTCGATCGGCTTCGTACGGGTCAGCGTCGCAAGCGCGCGTTCGACGGGCGCGAAATCGGAGGCGCCGCGCGCGATGGCGAGGCCCAGATGCGTCGGCGCATGATCCGGATACAGCTCCAGCGAAATCGGCAATGGCGCCCGGCATCTCGCGGACGTCGAGCGATTCGAGCCGCAGCCAGCCTTCGGAGAACGCGCGATACGCGTCGAGGCTCGCCGTGTCGCGGCCGACAGACCGCTCCTGCGGCGCGCGGCCCAGGCCGAGCTCGCTCGCAAACTGCGCCACCACTTGATCCTGCAGCGCGAAGATGCCGTCCATCGGGCCATCGACCTTCGCGTCGGCGAGCGCTTCTCCGGAGAGCGCGTCGACGAGGCGCGCAGTGATCCGGATGCGATCGCGCGTTCGCTGAAAGCTGCCGACGACGGCGAGGCGCGCGTGGAGATCGGCGGCGACCTGCGCGAGCGATCCATCCGTCCGTCTCGCCACCTCGACGACGCGCCACCGATCGACGACGCGGAAATGGCCGAGGGCGCGAAGATCGCTCGTCACCGTTTCCGCGATGCCGGCCGACAGCCACGCCGCGTCGGCATCGCCGCTCACGTTCGCGAAATCCATGACCGCGATCGCGCGATCGCCCTCGCTGTCCTCCCGGTGACGTCCGCCCCTTCGACCGGGCTCGGCGGCGCCCTGAGCTGCCGCCCTTCCGCTCTCCATCTGCTCGACGGGCGCGATGAAGCGATAGCCTCGCCGCGCGATCGTCTTGATGAATCGCGGCGACGCGGCGTCGTCTCCAAGCGCCTGACGCAGCTCGGACACAGCCTGCGCCAGCGCGTTCTCCGTGACGTTCGCGCCCGGCCACAGCGCATCGAGCAGCGCTTCCTTCGTGACGAGATCGCCGGCGTGATCGAGCAGGTGGAAGAGAAGGTCGAGGAGCTTGGGCGTGACGTCTACGGCGCGATCGCCGCGCAGCACGCGATATCCGGTACGGTCGGCGACGAAAGGTCCGAATCGAAACGACGCGCCTGCCATCGGCGGCGGAGATTGTACGCGGATCGGACCCGCCGCTCTCACCAGTGCGTGTTCCAACCCGCGCGCTGCAGGTCGCGAAGCCTGAACGCCGCTTCGTCGATCGCGACCTCGCGCGAAGGACACTCGGTCGAGAAGATGCGCTCGCCGTCGTAGAAGAACGCGAGCTCGACGCGCGCCGATCTCCGACGATCGCGGATGCGCGCGTCGATCCACGTGTGACTCTTGCGGACGCGCCAGATCCGTTCGACGGAACCGGCGGCCTCCGCGGTCCCGCGCGTGATCATTGAGGTGTTCCGATGCCCGGAATGGCGACGCCACCCGTGGCGACGCCGCGGCCGGCAGAACCTTGCGAGGCCGCCGCGGGCGGTGACCCTTGAGAAGCCGCCGCCGCCGGCGAACCGGACGAGGCCTGCGCGCTCTGCGCACCTTGCGCGCTCTGCGATCCCTGCGAGACTGGACCCGCGAGCTGCAGCGCCTCGAAGTCGACGAGCGACAAATCGTAGGCGAGCACGGCGCCGAGCTCGTTGGTGGTCGCCTGTGCCAGATCGCGCTGCGCCTGAATGACGAGGAAGCTCGTCGACATGCCGACGTCGAGCCGCTTGCGCTCCGCATCGAGACGCTGCTCGGCGAGCGTGCGCGCCGCGCGCGTCGTCTCGATGCGCTTCCCATTCATCTCCACCTGCCACGCCGCGTTGCGGATCTGCTGGATGGCGCGCGATTCGGCGCCTTTCAGCCGCTGCTCGGACTGCTGTTGTTCGAGCCGCGCGCGTGCGGCGTTGGCCTGGTCGGCATTTTCGCCGATCGGATACGACACGCTGAGGCCGACGCTCCACGTCGGGTAGTCGCGGCCGAACAGCTGGCCGAGGACGCTGCCGAAATCGGTGATCTGGCCCGGCCCCAGGATCGTGCCGGGAAATCCATTTGCAAGATCGCGCCGCACCTGCGTACCACCCAATCCGCTCGCCTGATAGTTCGCGTTGAGGCGGACGTCAGGCAGCTTCTGGTTGTCCGTATACACGACGCCGATCTTCGCGTTGTCGATGTCCTTGCGCGCGCGCTGGAGGTCGGCGCGATCGGCGAGCGCGCGCGTGATCGCCCGATCGACGTCGAGCGTCGGCGTGGCGATCGGCGGCGAATCGATCGCCTCGATCGCGACGTTCCAGTTGTCGCGCTGTGTCGGATCGAGGATGAGCATCCGCAGCCGATCCTCGGCCTGCTTCACGCTGGTCTCGGCGATGATCAGCTGCTCCTGATCGGCGGCGACTTCCGCCTGCGCCGACACGAGATCGAGCGGCGGCGAAGTGCCGACGTCGACCTTGGCCTTGTTGACCCGCACGAGCTCCTGCGCGAGATCGAGTACCGATCGCCGCGCGTCGACGTTGCCGCGCGCCGACACGAGGTTCCAGTACGCCGCCTTCACCGAGGCGGTCGTGTGGATGACGCTTTCGCGCAGGCGCGTGTCGGCGATGTCGCGGTTGGTCTTGCTCGTCGCGAGCTGCTGGCGCGCGAAGTCGATCTTGAGGTCGCGCAGCAGCGGCTGCGACACGTTGGCGCCAAGACCCGACTGCAGCAGCGGGTTGTAGCTGTTCAGAAAGCTGTTGCTGTTGGTGTGCGTCGCCGACCACGACAAGCTGTAGGTCGTGCCGTACCACGGCAGCCGCTGGCTCACGCCCGCCGTCGACGTGACGAGGTCGGTGCGCGTCGGCGTTGGAATGAGGAAGTTCGACGGCGGCACGAGCTGGTTGTTCGAATTGACGGCCGTGTTGAGCGTCGGCTTGAACACGCCGGCCGCCGCGGCCACACGGGTGTCGCTGATCTGCGGATCGAGCCGGTCCGCGTTCAGATCGACGTTGTGCTCGAGCGCCATGTTGACCGCCTCGTCGACCGAGAGGCGGAGCGTCGCCGGCGTCTGAGCGGAAGCAGTGGCTGCGAGGGCGGCTGCCGCGAGTGTGACGAAAAAGGCTTTGCGCATATCGATTTACCGGCCGGTCTGGAGTTCGGGTTGGACGATTCGATCTCTGACGGGTACGGCGCGGTCCTCGGACCGTGCCGTCCTTCGGCGGAACAGGCGTACCTTCGATGCGTCGTCGAACAGCGAATAGGCAACCGGCGTCACGACGAGCGTCAGCAGGAGCGCCAGCGACTGGCCGCCGAAGATGACGAAGCCGATCGCGTGGTTCGTGCCGGCGCCGAGACCGCGCGAGGTGATGAGCGGCAGCATGCCGGCCACGAACGCGAACGTCGTCATCAGAATCGGCCGCAGGCGGTCGCGGCTCGCCTGAATGATCGCGTCGCGCGTCGACAGGCCGGTCTCCTTCAGCTGGTTCGCATGATCGATCTGCAGAATCGAGTTCTTCTTCACGACGCCGAAGAGCACCAGCAGCCCGAGCGCCGAGAAGATGTTCAGCGACTGCCGGAACAGGATGATCGACAGCAGCGCGAAGGGCAGCGTGAGCGGCAGCGACAGCAGGATCGTGATCGGATGCAGCCACGATTCGAACTGCGCCGCGAGAATCAGATACATGAAGACGAGCGACAGCAGGAACGCGAGGACGAAGTTCTGTGCCGCACGTCCGAGCTCGCGCGAGCGTCCGGTGAAGCGGCCGCTGTACTCGCTGGCCCCCCGCATCTTCGCGAACTCGGTTTGAATCGCCTGCTGGACGGTCGCCTGCGACGCGGTCGGCAGCAGATTGCAGAACACCGTGACCTGTCGCTGCCGCGCGAGCCGGCTGATGTCCGACGGCGCCGACGAAGGCGCGAAGTCGGCCACGTTGTCGAGCGACACGCTGCCGAGCCGCGACGAGGGCACCGTCAGGCTCCCGATCCTTTCCTGCGTCGTTCGATCGCGTTCCTGCGCCCGCAGATGAACCTCGTACTGTTCGCCGCCTTCGAAATACGTCGACACCTGATCGCCGCCGACCAGCAGCCGGAGCGCTTCGGCGGCATCGGCGATCTGTACGCCCATGTCCGACGCCTTGGGGCGATTCACGTGGACCGACAGCTCCGGCTTGCCGACGTTGAGCGACGTGTCGGCGTCGACGACGCCGCGCAGGCCGCTGATGCGCCGCACCAGCTGACGGCTGATTTCATCGAGCTTGTTGAGATCCGGGCCGTTGATGATGAATTGCACGTCGGCCGCCTGCGCGCCGCCGCCGCCGATGACAGCGGGCGGCTGCACCGATGTACGCAGATCCTTCGACAGGGGCGGAAGGATCTCTTTGCGCGTCATCTCCATGAGCGCAAACTGATCGCGCGTCCGCTCCTCGATCGGCTTCAGCTTCACGTAGATGTTGCCGAGGTTTCGAGTCTTGGCGGCGTCGCCGCCGACCGTGACCAGCGTGTAGGCCACTTCCGGTATCCGCTGCCGAAGCGTGTTCGCCACGCGATTGGTGATCACCTCGGTCGCTTCGAGACTGGTGCCTTCGGGCGCGCGCAGGTTGATCTCGAATTCCGACTGGTCATCGAGCGGCATGAAATTCTTGTTCGCAACCATGAAGAGCGGGGCGCTCGACAGCAGCACGAGCGCCGCGAGGCCGGCCACCAGCCAGCGGTAGCGCATCGCCCACGTGAGCAGTCGCGTATAGAACACGTCGATCGCGTGGAAGATCTTCGAGTCCTTCGACGAGTGCTTGTCCTTTCCGTGCGGGTCGACCTTCAGCCAGCGCGCCGACAGCATCGGCGTCAGCGTGAAGCTGACCAGCAGCGACACCATGATGGCGAACGCCATGGTCAGGCCGAAGCTCTTCATGAAGCGTCCGACGATGCCGCCCATGAAGCCGACCGGGACGAAGATGGCCACGAGCGACAGCGTCGTCGCGAGCACGGCGAGCCCGATCTCTTTCGTCGCATCGACGGCCGCCTGCAGCTGATTGTCGTGCTTCTCCTCGATGAACCGGTAGATGTTCTCGAGCACGACGATCGCGTCGTCGATCACGATGCCGACCGAGAGCGTGAGCGCGAGCATCGTCATCACGTTGAGCGTGAACCCCATGTACCAGATGAGGCCGAACGTCGCGATGATCGACGTCGGAATGGCGATGGCCGCGATGATCGTCGAGCGCATGTTCATGAGGAACAGCAGCACGACGAGCGCGGCGAGAATCGATCCGACGATGAGGTGCTCCTCGACGTTGTGGATCGACGCCTTGATGAACTCCGACGTGTCGCGCACGATGCGCACGTCGTAGCCGGGCGGCAGAGTCCCTTTCAGTTCCTGGACGCGTTCGAGCACGGCGTCGACGACCTCGACAGTGTTCGTGCCCGACTGCCGGCGGACGGATAGCAGCACCGTGTCTGTGCCGTCGACGTTCGCGACCGTGTCGGAATCGGCCTGACCGTCTTCCACCTGCGCGACGTCGCCAATCCGGACGGGATGGCCGTCCTTCTCGCGCACGACGATGTCATTGAATTCGGCCACCGTCTGCACGCGGCCGCGCGTCCGAAGCGTTAGCGACTGCGGACCCTGGTCGACGCGCCCCCCGGGAATCTCCGCGTTCTGCGCCTGCAGCGCGCGCGAGACATCGGTGACGGTGACGTTGTAGGCGCGCAGCCGATCCGCGTCCAGCCACACGTTCACCTGACGCTGGCGCCCGCCGAGGATCAGGACCTGACCGACGCCGTTGATGCTTTCGAGCTGGCGCCGCAGCACCTTGTCGGCGTACTCCGTGATGTCGCGGATCGGTTTGTTGGCGCTGAGCGCGAGGCTCAGCACAGGCGCCGCGTCCGGGTCCATCTTGTCGACGCGCGGCTGCTGGATCGTTTTCGGGAGCAGCGGCAGCACGCTGTTGACCTTGTCGCGCACCTCCTGCGCGGCGACGTCGGTCTCTTTTTCGAGCACGAAGCTGATCGCGACCTGCGAGACGCCTTCCGACGATGTCGAGCGCAGCTCGTCGATGCCGCTGATCGTGTTGACCGCCTGCTCGATCTTGTCGGTGATTTCCGTTTCGATCTGCTCCGGCGCCGCGCCGGGTTGCACCGTGGTCACGAGCACCGTCGGAAAATCGACCTTCGGAAAGCGATCGACGCCGAGCCGCGTGAACGCGAACGCGCCGATCACGGTGAGCGAGAGGATGAGAACGGTCGCGAAGACCGGTCGTTTGACGCAGAGTTCGGCAAGCCACTGCATGATCAGCTGACCTTCATTCCATCGGCGAGCTGCGCAACGTTGGCCGTCGCGACGCGCTCTCCGGCCTTGAGACCTTTCGTAACCTCGATGAGATCGCCCACGGCCTGACCGGTCGTCACGATCCGCTCTTCGACTCGGTCGCCGTTGACGATGAAGACCCGGCTCGTGCCGGACGTTGTCTGCACGGCGGCGGCGGGGATGACAATGCCAAGCGTCTTCGCCGGCTGCTCGATGCGCGCCGTCGCGAAGAAGCCCGGCTTCAGATCGCCGCTGGCATTGGGCACGATCGCTTCAATCGTTAGCGCGCGCTGCTCGGCCTGCAGCGCCGGCGACACGTAACGGACTTTGCCCTCGAACTTCCGTCCTGGGTACGCATCAACTTCGAAGCTGACCGGGGACCCGGCGGAGACTGCGGCGACGAACTGCTCCGGAACCGTGAGCTGCACGCGCAGCGGGTTGACGCGGACGACGACGGCGACTTTCATCCCGCGCGTCACGTAATCGCCGACCGAGACGAGGCGCTGCGCCACGGCGCCGGCGAACGGCGAGCGCACGACCGTGTCGGAAAAGGCCTTGCGCGCCAGGTCGACCCGCGCCCGGGCCGCCTGCAACGATTGGTATTGCTGCGCGGCGGCGTTCTTCGCGGCCTCGTACTGCTGCCGCGCCGCTTCGGCCTGCGTGCGCCGCTGGTCGTATTCCGATTGCGACACGACGCGCTGATCGAGCAACGACTGGATGCGCGTGAACTCGGACTGGGCGAGGTCGTACGACGCCTTGGCCGTCTGCACTTCGGGGACCTTGTTGATGTCAAGCGGCGCGCCCGCCGTCAGCCCGAGGCGCGCCTCGATCTGCGCGGCGTTGGCTTCGGCTTCCTTCAGCTGCGCATCGGCTTCGGTCGGCGAGATGCGAATGAGCTCGGCCCCCTGCGCCACCGGCGTGCCGCGCTCGACCGGCGCCGCGATCACGCGGCCGGGCGTTTCGGCCGCGACGTCGGCCTGTTCTTCCGCCATCAGTGTCCCCGTCGCGCGGATGTAGCGGGCCATGGGCTGTTCCATCGCCGCGACGGGCGACACCGATAGCGGGGGCCGCTGCGCGACCGCTGCATCCTTGGTTTTTGCGTCGCCGGCACTGCACGCCGACACGAGCGCCGCAGCGGCGAGCAGCAGAGCGAGCCCTGGTTTCACGATTACACGTCTCATCACGTCCTCTTAAGAAGCCTGTTCGGTCGTCATCGGGTCGTCGAGCGGACATGCGGTCGCCTCGGCCGCCGAGCGCAGCGCGACGCCGCTGCGCAGGCCGGCGATCGCGACGTCGAGCGCGTCCGCCGCGAGATCGTCGGCGTTTTCACCGGGAGCGAGCCGCTCCGAGAGGCGCATCGCCGCAATTCCCAGCAGCCCGGCCATCAACACGCGCAGCGCCACGAGCGGTTTCACCGATCGCGGCAGGTCGCCGGAATCGATGCACGCCTGGATAGCCGCGGTGACCTGCTGTTTCCGCGTCCGCGCCACCGCGAAGCGCTCGTACTCGCGGCTGATGCGCGGCACCGACCGCTCCATGAACATCAGCGCGAAGTACTGCGGCTGTTCGCGGCTGAATTCGTAGATGCGCCAGAAGATCGCGCGAACGCGATCGAGCGGCGTGCGTCCGTGCGCCGATGCGCCGGCAGGATCGCCAAGCAGACGGAAACCTTCCTCCGCGAGCGCATAGAAGATGTCGTCCTTGCTCGGGAAGTAGCTGTAGATCGCGGCCGGGCTGTATTCGATGCGCTCGGCAATCTTGCGAATCGAAACGTGTTGAAAGCCCTCGGTCACGAACAGATCGCGCGCGGCGTCGAGAATCGAGCGGCGCACGGCTTCGCGGTCGCGTTCCTGGCGTTCTTTGATCCCCATTTGGTCTGTATCTCTGGTGAAGGTTCCGCAGCACGCACGAGTGGCTGTTGAAACGTCGTCTTGATTGAACGGTGTTCACCAGTTTAACATCGTTAGACGCAAAAACGATGTTTACGTTCCGCAGTTGAACTTAACTTATTGCTGAGAAGCCGCTTGCCGGAATGCCGCCAGCCCGATGAGGTACGTCGCGGCGGCCGCAGCCAACGTCGTTCGAAAGCCCCAGTTCATCGCGATGAAGATCGCGAGCGTCGCGCCGACGACCGACAACGCGCCGTTCATCCCCCATGCCCACGCAACCAGATCCGGAGCGCGGCGGCTGAGGAGCCGCAGGCCGGTGGGCATTGGAACTCCGAGGACCACGCCGATCGGCAACAGCAGGACGATGGAGATCGCGATTCGCACGGGGCGCGAAAAGGGAATGGCCCACGCCACAATCGGCGTCGCGATCGCGACGAGCAGCAGTGCAATGACTGCAACCGACGCGATGGCGATCGCACCGGCGCGCGGCAGTGATTCGTCCGGAACGCGGCGACTCCATGAGGCGCCGAGGCCGGTGCCGAGCAGCAGCGAAAACAGTGTGACGGTGAGCGAGTACACCGGGTGCCCGAGCAGCAGCACGAAGCGCTGCAGCACCGACACTTCGATCAGCATGAAGCCGGCGCCGAGCGCGGCGAAGTACACGAGCCACGCGACCCAGCCGCGCGGGTGCGCAACGCCGCGATCGGCGATCGCAAGCGGACCGATGACGAAGAGCGCCACGAGCAATCCCGAGATGGCGAGCAGCGTCATCAACGCGCTGAGACCGTTGCCGAACAGCATCGCGCGGCCGAACGCGACCTCGAACTGATTCTTCAGCTTGGTGGTGTGGAAGAAGAACGGTCGATCGTCGCTCGTCGCGCGGACGTCGTAGTCATACGCGTCGTAGAACGCCTTGCGATCGCGGGCGAGAACCAGCCGCGCGTAATCGCCGGTCGACGTCCCGTCCACCCACTCGTCCACGTCGGCGTCGTCGGCCGCCATCGACGGTGCGTACAACACGTCGAACTCCAGCCGCGCGGCGGTGTCGCGAAGTCGCGCGACTTCGGAAGGCGTGAATGGCGTCTTCTTCAGCAGAAACGTCGCCACGCGGTCGTAGCGCACGATCGCGAGCTGTGACGCCGCCGACCAGCCGCGCGCCTCGCACGCCTCCTGCGCGAGCGACACGAGCCGCAGGCCGTCGAACACCCACCGCGTGATCGTCAGCACGCCATCGTCCCTGAGATGATCGAGGTAATCCTCGAACGCTTCGACCGTATATAGCGTGTTCTCGGTCAGTGTATATGCGCCGGCTGCCGTCGCCGCCCACGTATCGACGAGCGATGCCTGGATGACGTCGTACTTGTCCGGCGATCGGCGGACGAAGCTGCGCCCGTCGTCGACGACGATGCGGATGCGCTGATTGGTGTAGATGTCGCCGGAAAAGGCGGCGAATCGATCCCGCATCACATCGTCGGCAATGATCGGATTGATCTCGATGCCGTCGACGTGAGCTGCGCCGAAGACGAGGGCCGACGCGAGGTCGCGCCCACCGCCGGGTCCGATGACGAGCGCCGTGAAGCCGGGATTCTTCAGTTGATAGGCCAGCGCCGTCAGCTCGTACCTCAGATACCCCGCGTTCGACAGATTGGCCTGGAGCCCGAGGATCGGCGTGGACGCGGCCGAATCGATGTCCATGAAGCGCGTGTCGGGCCGCGGACCGTTGTAAGCCGGGCTGACCGACCAGTCGCCGTGTGGACGCTCGTACACCGCGACGCGCGAGAACGAGTTCCATTTGCTGAAGAGAATGTGATCGCCCTGGTGTCCTTTGGTGTCGACTACGTCGAAGGTTGCCACGCCCGTGAGCTGACCGGCGAGCGTCGCACCGACGAGGACGACGCCGATCGCGGAGATGCTCGCGCGATGCTCGGCTGCAAACAATGCCGCCGCGGCTACCGCAAGCGTCGCCGCCGTGAGCACGACGCCGGGCGCTCCGAGACGGTTCAGCAGCGGAATCAGCATCAGGCAGCCGGCCGCGGCGCCGATCAAATCGGCGGCATAGACGGCGTTGATGCGTGCCGCGAAGCGGGAAATCGCGAGCGTAACGACGAGTCCGCCCGTGAAGAACGGAATCGCCGCGAGCGCGTAGATCGTCAGCATCAGCGCCAGATTTCGCGGCGAGTAATTGAGGCCCACGCGGAGGCGAACGAGAAAGTACAGCGCGACCACCGTCGCGGCGGCATACGCGACCGATTCGGTCGCGAGCAGGATTTGCGTCGACCGCGCCGCGAGGCGCCGGCGCGCGATGTAGGCCGTCACGCCGCTGGCGCTGACGCCGAACAGCGCGATCGAGATCGCGAGAAACGCGAAGTGGTAATACATCGTGACCGAGAAGATGCGCGTCAGCGCGAGCTCGGTCATGAGCAGGGCGCACGAGATCAGTGCGACGCCGAGGAGTTGGGCGGTCGAAGGCAGGTCGCGACGCATCGCGCAGAGTGTACCATTCGACCGTGGTCGTCCTGCGTCGGGCGTTCGTCGTCACGGCGATCGCGTGGGCGATTGCGCTGCCGCTGGCGGCGTGGATCGCGTCGCGCCCCCATACGACGCCTGTCCTGTCGGCGATGACGATCGCGATCTACGGTATCGGCGGCATCGTCTGTCATCAGCTTCCTGAGCGTTCGTTCCACCTCTGGGCGGCGCAGCTTCCGGTGTGCGCGCGATGTACGGGGATCTATGCAGGAGCGGCAGTCTGCGCTCTCGCTCCCGTAGCGCGAGCCTTTCAGGCGAGCGAGGGACGCTCGGCTGAAAGCCTCGCGCTCCGGCGCGCCGTGCTGGTCGCCGCGGCCATGCCTTCGCTCGCGACGCTCATCTACGAATGGACGACCGGCGACGTACCGTCCAACTGGATCCGTTTCGCGGCCGGTCTACCGCTCGGCGTCGTCGTGTCGGCCCTCGTTGTTCGGGTAAACTAACCGATCGTGCGCGCCACCGCCGCCGAAGAAACGCAGTCGGGTGGCCTCGTGCTGCTTTGCCTCGCGTCGTGGCTCATTCCGGGCGCCGGTCACCTGTGGCTCGGCCGCCGCGCGAAGGGCCTCATCTTTCTCGTCACGTTGCCATTGATGTTCGCGATCGGCCTCGCGCTCCAGGGCCGTCTGGCCCCGATCGAGCTCACCGATCCGCTGCTCGCGCTCGCGGCGCTCGCCGACCGCGGCATCGGCGCCACCTATTTCGTCGCACGGGCGCTCGGCTACGGCAGCGGCGACGTTCGCGCGGTCACCTACGAGTACGGCAACACCTTTCTCATCGTCGCCGGCCTGCTGAACCTGCTCGTCGTCATCGACGCGTACGACGTCGCGCTCGGCCGGAAGTGATGTGCGCGTGATGCACAGCCATCTGTTCCTCCTCATCGTCTTTGCGTTCTTCGTCTCGCTCGTCTTTGCCGTCATCGCAAAAGACGACGCGCGCGAGCAGCTGCGGTTCGGTGGACTGATGTTCGCCGGCTTCATCGTGTCTGCCCTCGTGCTCGGGTGGCTGATGTTCCCATTCCCCCTGTAGGACAACACCATGGCGTTCGACAACCTGCTGCTCGAGCGCGACGGCGCCGTGGCGATCGTCACGATCAATCGTCCGAACGTGCTCAACGCGCTCAACTCGCACACGGTCGACGAGCTGCGGCGCCTGATGCTCGAGTTGAAGCACGACGCCGCAGTCGGCGCCATCGTGCTGACCGGGGCGGGCGGGAAGGCATTCGTGGCCGGCGCCGACATCAACGAGCTCGCGGTCCAGACGCCGACGGGCGGCCGCGAGCACGCGCTGACGGGGCAGCACGTGTTCGACGTCATCGAGAACCTCGGCAAGCCGGTCATCGCGGCAATCAACGGCTTCGCGCTCGGCGGCGGCTGCGAGCTCGCCATGGCGTGCACGCTCCGGCTGGCTGCCGACACCGCGAGGCTCGGCCAGCCGGAAATCAACCTCGGTCTGATGCCGGGCTACGCCGGCACGCAGCGTCTGCCTCGGCTCGTCGGCAAAGGACGCGCGATGGAAATAATCGTGACCGGCGCTCCCATTTCCGCCGAGGAGGCCCAGCGGATCGGCCTCGTGAATCGAGTCGTCGCAGCCGCGGAATTGATGACGGAAGCCCGCGCGCTCGCCGCGAAGCTTGCCACGGGCGCGCCGGTCGCCATGCGATACATCATCAGCGCTGTGAACAAAGGCGTCGAGATGCCGTTCGCCGAAGCGTGCCAGTACGAAGCGACGCTGTTCGGCCTCGTCGCCTCCACCGAAGACATGCGCGAGGGCACGGCGGCGTTTCTGGAGAAGCGCAAGCCGGAGTTCAAGGGCAGGTAGCCTTGCCAACGATTGAGGGCAGCGGCCGCGCGAGGGGATTCTGCTTCGCCGTCATCGTCTCGAAGTACCACGACTTCGTGACCGATCGGCTGCAGGCCGGCGCGCTCGCCGTGCTCGAGGCGGCGGACGTGGCGGCGAGCGACATCACCGTCGTGCGCGTCCCCGGCGCGTTCGAGATCCCGATCGCCGCGCAGCACGCCGCAGAGAGCGGGCGCTTCGACGCGATCGTCTGCCTCGGCTGCGTGATCCGCGGCGAGACGCCGCATTTCGACTACATCTGCTCGGCGGTAGCGCACGGACTCGCCGCCGGTTCGGCCGCCACCGGGGTCCCGATGGCATTCGGCGTGCTCACCACGAATTCGGTTGAAGAGGCGCTCGCGCGCGCCGGTGACGGTCCGTCCAACAAAGGGCGCGAGGCGGCGGTGGCCGCAATCGAGATGGCGGAAGTCGTCGCGCAGCTCACCCGGCAGGCGGACGCGAAAACCTGACGCATGGCGCGAGCGTGAAAAAGAGAAAAGATCCTCGCCACCGCGCGCGCGAGGCGGCGCTGCAAATCCTTTATCAATGGGAGATCGGCAAGACCGACGTCGCGCACGCGACGGCGACGTTCTTCAATCTGCAGTGGCCCGACGCCGACGAGCCGCCGGAGGAACTGCGCCAGTTCGCGGCGACGCTCGCGCGCGAGACGGTCGAGCGGCTGCCGGCCATCGATCCGCTGATTGCCGGCACCGCCGAGCGGTGGCGGCCGGAGCGGATGGCGGTGATCGATCGGTTGATCCTCCGCATGGCGATTTGCGAGCTGACGCGCGGCGCCGACACGCCGCATGCCGTGGTCATCAACGAGGCGCTGGAGCTGGCGCGTACGTTCAGCACCGAGGACGCCGTCAAATTCATCAACGGCATGCTGGATGCGATCAGGAAGAAGCTGGACGCGAAGAGCTGATATGTCCATCTCACTCGAAGAACAAATCCATCAGCGCCGCGCGAACCTCGCGGATCTGAAGGCGCTGGGCATCGACGTCTACCCGCGGGCGTTCGCCCGCACGCATACGATTGCGGCGCTCGTCGACGCCTACGGTCAGCGCACGCACGACGAGCTCGAGGCCGAGCGGATCGAGACCGTCACCAGCGGACGCATCCTCGGCATCCGCGCGTTCGGCAAGGCGAACTTCCTCGTGCTGTCCGACGGCCGCGCGAAGGTCCAGGTCTACATCCGCCAGGACTCGGTGCCCGATCTCGATTTCAAGATCTACAAGCTGCTCGACTTCGGCGACTGGGTCGGCGTGGAGGGGCGGCTGTTCCGGACGCGGACCAACGAGTTCACCATCTGGGCGTCGCGGCTGCACTTCCTCGCGAAGTGCCTGTTGCCGCTGCCGGAAAAGTGGCACGGCCTCACCGATGTCGAGATCCGGTATCGTCAGAGGTACCTCGATTTGATCGTGAATCCGGACTCGCGGCGGGTGTTCGAGACGCGCAGCCGCATCATCGCCGCGATTCGCGATTTCATGACGGCGCGCGGATACCTCGAGGTCGAGACGCCGATGATGCAGCCGATCGCCGGCGGCGCGCTCGCGCGGCCGTTCGTCACGCATCACAACACGCTCGAGATGGATCTCTATCTGCGGATCGCGCCCGAGCTGTACCTGAAGCGGCTCACGGTCGGCGGACTCGAGCGCGTGTTCGAAATCAACCGGAACTTCCGCAACGAGGGGATTTCGACGCAGCACAACCCCGAGTTCACGATGATGGAGTTCTACGAGGCGTACGCCGATTACCAGGCGCTGATGACGATGACCGAGCAGATGATCGGAACCGTCGCGCGCGAGGCGATCGGCACCGATCAGATCACGTTCGGCGAGCATCGGATTTCGCTGGCGGCGCCGTTCGAGCGCTTGTCGCTCAGAGCAGCGACGCGAAGCGCTGCCTCGCGGCAGCTTCACCGCGAGGTTGCGGACGCCGATCTCCGAAATCGCGCCACGGCTGCGGCCCTCGCACAGCAGCTCGGCATCGAGATCGAGCACAGCAGCGGCGCGGGCGCGATCACGATGACGATCTTCGAGAAGCTCTGCGAAGATCGGCTGATTCAGCCGACCTTCGTCTACGACTTTCCGACGGAGGTCTCGCCGCTCTCGAAGCAGAAGCCCGACGATCCCGACACCGTCGAGCGCTTCGAGCTGTACACCGGCGGCTTCGAGATCGCCAACGCGTTCAGCGAGCTGAACGATCCCGACGAGCAGCGGCGCCGGTTCGAGGCGCAGCTGACCAGCCGCGCGCGCGGCGACCTCGAGGCGCACGAGATGGACGACGATTACGTCCGCGCACTCGAGTACGGGCTGCCGCCCACCGGCGGCGAAGGGGTCGGCGTCGATCGGCTCGTGATGCTGCTCACCAACAGCCCGTCGATTCGGGATGTGATCCTGTTTCCGCTCATGAGAAAAAGAGAATAGCTCGCATAGCTTTATGGATGTCCCGTTCGAACTGCACATCGCGCTCCGCTATCTGCTCGCGAAACGCAAGCAGGCGTTCATCTCCGTCATCTCGCTCATCTCGACGCTCGGCGTCAGCGTCGGCGTGATGGCGGTGATCATCGCGCTCGCGGTCATGACCGGGCTCCAGCAGGAGCTGCGCGATCGCATCCTCGGATCGAACGCGCACGTGTATGTGTTCAAGACGAACGGCATCGCCGATTACCACGTGGAGGTCGACAAACTGCTGAAGGTGCCGCACGTGGTCGGCGCGGCGCCGGCGATCAACGGCAAGGCGCTCATTTCCGCGGCGCGTAGCGAGCAGTTCATCACCGTCAAGGGAATCGATCCGGTGCTCGAGCCGACGGTGACCGACATCGGCCGTGCGATGCAGCAGGGGAGCCTCGACGCACTGCGCGCGCCGAACCCGGACGCGCCCGATGCGATCCTGCTCGGAAAGGATCTGGCGGCGCAGCTCGGCGTCGGCATCGGCGATTCCGTGACGCTCCTGACGCCGCAGGGAACGCTCTCGCCGATGGGCATGATTCCGCGGACGCGGCGGCTGCGCATGGCGGGGATTTTCAGCCTCGGACTGTACGAGTTCGATTCGAGCTACGGCTTCGCGTCGCTCGACACCGCGAAGCGGCTGCTCTCGCGCGACTCGGTCGACTACATGGAGCTGCGGCTCGACGACATCTTCCGCGCGCCGGAGGTGGCGGCGTCGATCGCGCCGCAGCTCGGGTCGGCCTACATCGCCAACGACTGGTCCGACATGAACAAGCCGCTCTTCGCGGCGCTGACGCTCGAGAAGATCGCCGTGTCGCTCGCAATCGGCCTCATCGTCATGGTGGCGGCGCTCAACATCGTCGCGTCGCTCATTCTGCTGGTGATGGAGAAGAGCCGCGACATCGCAATCCTCAAGACCATGGGCGCGACCTCTCGCAGCGTGACGCTGATCTTCATCATGCAGGGACTGATCATCGGCGTCGTCGGGACCACCGTAGGCGCGACCGCGGGCTATGCGCTGTCGTTCGTCTTCGACCGCTACCGGCTGATTCGCGTGCCGATCGATGTGTATCAAGTGCCGTATCTGCCGTTCACCGTGCTCGCGACCGACTTCCTCCTCGTCGTCGTCGTCGCCGTGCTGATCTGCTTCGTCGCGACGATTTATCCATCGCGGCAGGCGGCACGGCTCGATCCGGCCCAGGCCCTTCGATATGAGTAATCTCAGTCCGCCGCCTTCGCACTTCGAACTTTCATGTCGCTTCGACGGGAGTCAGCCACAGAGGATTTCGTGTTTTCGTGTGTTCCGTGGATGACCGCGCTGCCATGGCGTTAGTCGACGCCCGCGGCATCGTCAAAAGCTACGACGTCACCGGACGTTCGCTCGTCGTGCTGCGCGATCTCGATCTGCAGGTCGACGCGGGCGAGATGGTCGCGATCGTCGGTGCGTCGGGCGTCGGAAAGAGCACGCTGCTGCACGTGCTCGGCGGTCTGGATCGCGTCGACCAGGGAACCGTCACCATCGCGAGCACCGAGGTCACGTCGCTGCCCGATCAGGAGGTCGTCGCGTTCCGCAACCGACAGGTCGGCTTCGTGTTCCAGTTCCATCATCTGCTCCCGGAGTTCAACGCCTCCGAGAACGCCGAGATGCCGATGCGGATCGCCCGGGTCCCGATGGACGAGGCGCGGCCGCGCGCGGAAGACCTGCTGCGCCGCGTCGGGCTCGGCGATCGGCTCACGCATCGGCCCGGCATGCTGTCGGGTGGAGAACAGCAGCGTGTCGCGGTGGCGCGCGCGCTCGTGATGCGTCCGGCGCTGCTGCTCGCCGACGAGCCGACCGGCGATCTCGACGAAGCGACCGCCGAGTCGCTGCACGCCCTCCTTCGAGACATGCACCGCGATTTCGGACTGACGTCGATCATCGCCACGCACAATCCCCGTCTGGCCGCCGCGTGCGATCGCATCCTGCGGCTCGAAAGCGGGAAGCTGCATCAGGCCTGAGCGCACGGTTCGAGCGAACTGTTCAGCCACATCCGGGTCACCATGAACTTCGATCGCGAGGTCCACCGTCGCGGTGGACGCATAACTGCCGATAACTAGATCGGTCGCGATTACCTCAGGCACGCGAGTTGCGATCGAAGCGTCTAAGTTGGTGGGGCGAGAACCCTAGGCGTAACAGCGATTTATCGCAGATTGACGTTGGGCTGCAGTCAACCGATGCCGTATAATGTGGCCATCGTATCCGTGACCACAATTTCATCGGCTTTCACGTAGGTTACCCGGATGTTCGAACGGTACACCGAAAGGGCTCGACGAGTACTCTTCTTCGCGCGCTACGAGGCCAGCCAGCTCGGCAGCATCTCCATTGAGACCGAGCACCTCCTGCTCGGCCTGATTCGCGAAGGCAAAGGTTTGACGAGCCGCATTTTCGCGCGCTCGCACCTCTCTCTCGAAAACATCCGCAAGGAAATCGAAGGCCGCACCGTCTTTCGTGAGAAGGTGTCGACCTCGGTCGAGATACCATTCAGCGCAGAAACCAAGCGCGTTCTGCAGTTTGCAGCGGAAGAAGCCGACCGTCTTCTGCACAACTACATCGGCACCGAGCATCTGCTGCTCGGCATTCTGCGCGAAGAGCGTTCGGTCGCGGCGTCGATCCTGATGGAAAAAGGGATGCGCCTCAACACCGTGCGCGAGGATATCGTCCAGCTCCTGAACGAGAAGACCACGCTGACTCGGGTCAAAGAAACACCGCTTTTGGCAGAATTTAGTCGCGATTTGACCGAGTCAGCGATGAAAAATCAGCTCGACCCGCTCGTCGGCCGCGAGCACGAGGTCGAGCGCGTGCAGCAGGTACTGTGCCGCCGCACCAAGAATAATGCCGTGCTCATCGGCGAGCCAGGCGTAGGCAAGACGGCAATCGTCGAGGGGCTCGCGCAGAAGATCGTCTACGGCGACGTGCCGCATTTCCTGGCCGACAAGCGCATCCTCGCGCTCGACATCTCGCTCATCGTCGCCGGCACGAAGTACCGCGGTCAGTTCGAAGAGCGCCTCAAGGCGATCATGAAGGAGCTGACCGACAACCCGAACATCATCGTGTTCATCGACGAGCTGCACACGCTGGTCGGCGCCGGATCGGCGGAAGGCTCGCTCGACGCCGCGAACATCCTGAAGCCGGCGCTGAGCCGCGGCGAGATCCGATGCATCGGCGCGACGACGCCGGCTGAGTATCGCAAGTACATCGAGAAGGATCGCTCGCTTGAGCGCCGCTTCCAGGCGATCAAGGTCGATCCACCCGGCGAGCGCGAAACGATTGAAATCCTGCTCGGCGTCAAGGATCGCTACGAGAACTTCCACCACGTCGAGTACACGCGCGAAGCGATCGAGGCGGCCGTCTATCAGTCGAACCGGTACATTACCGATCGGTTTCTGCCCGACAAGGCGATCGATCTCGTCGACGAAGCCGGCGCGCGTGCGAAGCTGCGCGAGGCCGGCTACAGCGAGGAGTTCGGCGAGATCAACAAGAGCATTCGCGTCGCCGTCGAGCAGATGGAGAGCGCCGTCAGCCAGAAGGACTTCGAGAAGGCGCAGTTCTACCGCGAGCAGGAAGTGACCGCCCGCGAGAATCTGCAGTTCGTGCGGCAGCAGTTCGACGTCAAATCGAACGCGCGCAAGGTCATCGTCGGCAAGGCCGAGATCGACGAGGTCGTGTCGAAGTGGACCGGCGTGCCGATGGCGTCGATCAACCAGGACGAGGGCGACAAGCTGCTGCGCATGGAGTCGGAGCTCCACAAGCGCGTCATCAGCCAGGAGAAAGCGATCTCGGCCATCTCGCGCGCCATCCGCCGCTCGCGCGCCGGACTCAAGAACCCGAACCGGCCGGTGGGCAGCTTCGTGTTCCTCGGGCCGACCGGCGTCGGCAAGACAGAGCTGGCGCGCGCGCTCGCGAACTTCCTGTTCGGCAGCGATCACGCGCTGATTCGCTTCGACATGTCGGAGTACATGGAGAAGCATTCGGTGAGCAAGCTGATTGGCTCGCCGCCCGGATACGTCGGTCACGAAGAAGGCGGTCAGCTCACCGAAAAGGTGAAGCGCAATCCGTACTCGGTCGTGCTGCTCGACGAGATCGAGAAGGCGCACCCGGACATCTTCAACATCCTGCTGCAGGTCTTCGAGGACGGCCACCTGACCGACGGCCTCGGCAACCGGGTGAACTTCAAGAACACGATCATCATCATGACGTCGAACATCGGCGCTCGCTTCATCCAGAAGAAGAGCTCGATGGGCTTCCAGTCGTCGGACACGAGCGAGATCGCGAAGAGCGTGTCTGAAATGGTGCTCGGCGAAGTGAAGCGGACGTTCAACCCCGAGTTCATCAACCGCATCGACGAAATCATCGTCTTCGAGGCGCTGAGCGACGACGACCTGCGGCGGATCATGGCGCTGCTGGTTCACCAGCTGAACGACAACCTCACCGATCGCAAGTTGAAGATCGCGCTGACGTCCGAGGTGGTCGACTGGATCATCGAGGTGACGTGCAAGGATCGATCGTACGGCGCGCGGCCGCTGCGGCGCGCCATCCAGCGCTACGTCGAGGATCCGCTGTCTGAAGAATTGATCCGCGGCCACCTGCACGGCGGCGAGATCGAGGTCTATCTCGACGCGGGCCAGCTCGCATATCGCCCGGCAGGCGAGCTCGAAGCCGGACGCAAGCTGGCATAGCCAAAACGCGCGTGGAGTTCCACCCCACGCGCCTTTCTCAACGCTCGCGGGGGGCCCCACCCGCTCGCCTCGCTCGCGCATCCGCGCTTGCTCGAGCCGCAGGCGCTGCTCAGGCTCGACCTAACGGCCGAAATTGTCACTCGGCCGTCTAAGATCCAGTAACATTAAAGCTTTAATGGTGAATCGTCTGTTCCGGCTACTGGCCGCGGCGCTGGTTCTGGCCGCGTCGCCGTTGTTTGCTCAGGATCAATCGGCGCAACCTCTTCCGACAGTCACCGTCTGTGGCGTGCCGGCGCGGCCTCTGGCCCAGCCGCCGGCCGGATCGCCAGCGGTCGTGCTGTTCATCGCGCCGTGCTTCGAGGCCCAGGGCAACCAGTCCGTCATCGAGCCGCAGACTTACCTCTATTACATCCAGCTGAAACAGAGCCAGCCGTCGCAGGGCGTGTGGCTGCCTTACGACGCGAACGCGGAGAAAACGCTCGAAGAAGACTTTCACCGGCTGTGGAACACGAAGTTCCTCGACAACCTGTGGATCGACGTCAGCGACTACAAGTTCCCCAACGGCACGATCGGCAAGATCGTCACCTACAACCTGGAGGAGCGGCAGCGCGTCAAGATCGTCGACTACCTCGGCTCGAAGAAAATCGAGACGTCGAAGATCGACGAAAAGCTGAAGGAGGCTGACGCGCAGATTCGGCTCGACACCTTCATCGATCCCGGACTGGTGCGCAAGGTTCAGGGCATCGTCCTGGACATGATGAAGGAGAAGGGCTTTCAGTTCGCGAGCGTCACGCCCGAGATCAAGGAGATTTCCGGCGGCCCGAAGCTGGTGCACCTGACGTTTCACATGGACGAAGGTCCGAAGGTGAAGATCAGGAAGCTCGATTTCGTCGGCAACAAGGCGATGAGCGACGGCACGCTCAAGCGTCAGTTGAAGGACAACAAGGAGCGTCCCGGTTTCGAGGACGCCGTGCACCTGTGGGACTGGATCGCCGGCGCGCTCGGCGACCGCGGCACGTTTCAGGAGACGAAGTTCGACGAGGACGCGGAGAAGATCATGTCCTTCTACCGCGACCACGGCTACGTGAAGGCGAACGTCGGCGTCCCGGAGCTGAAGGTCCTGCAGGACACGGAGGACAAGAAGACGCGCTGGATCGAGCTGCGGATTCCGGTCAACGAAGGCGAGCGGTACAAGGTCAGCGACTTCGAGATCGCGGGCAATACGGTCGTCAAGAGCGAGTTCCTCAAGCCGCTGTTCAAGACCAGCGTCGGCGAGTACTACTCGGAGAAGAAAATCCGCAAAGGCATCGAGAAGGCGCGCGAGATCTACGGCACCGGCGGCTACTTCGAGTTCACCGGCTTCCCGGAATACAAGTTCAGCGACGATCCCGTTCAGAACGCGCCCGAGGCGCCGGCGGCGCTCAAGCCGGTCGACGGCGACGGCCACGACGTCAAGGCGTCCGCCGAGCCGACCGTGCACGTCACGATGCGGATGAAGGAAGGAGAACAGTTCTTCGTGAACCGCATCACGTTCGTCGGCAACACCACGACGCACGACAACGTGATCCGTCGTGAGATGCGGCTCGTGGAAGGCGCCCCCTTCAACACCGAAGCGTTGAAGTACAGCGTCAAACGTCTGAATCAGCTCGGGTACTTCAAGGCGCTCGAAGGCAAGCCGGGCGAAGTCGACGTGCAGAAGACGCCGCCCCCCGAGACCAACAAGGTCGACGTCAAGCTCAAGCTCGAAGAGCAGAACCGCAATTCACTGACCTTCGGCGCCGGCGTGTCGGAGTTCGAAGGCGTCTTCGGTCAGCTGTCGTTCCAGACGGCGAACTTCCTCGGACGCGGCGAGAGCCTGCTGATGTCGGTCCAGAGCGGCTCGCGCGCGCAGAACTACTCGCTGTCGTTCACCGAGCCGTTCCTCTTCGATCGCAACATCACGGGCGGCGCGCAGATTTTCAAGACCGACATCCGCTACATCGGCCAGTTCACGCAGAAGTCGGCCGGCGCGGTGCTGACCTTCGGGTTCCCGCTCAGCGCGTGGTCGCGCGTGTTCACGAACTACAGTTACCAGCGCGTCCGCGTGACGGAGATCAACGAGTCGTACACGGACCCGCTGATTCTCGCGCGCAACCCGTTCCTGCGCGATTCGTTGCTTATCGGTCAGGGTGGCGAACGCATCGTCAGCAAGATCGTCCCGAGCTACGTGTACAACACCGTCGACCAGCCGATCTTTCCGACGACCGGCAAGCGCTACACGCTGTCGATGGATCTCGCCGGTCTCGGCGGCAACACCAATTTCTACAAGCCATTCGTCGAGGGCGTGTGGTACTTGAAGCACGCGAGCCGGCTGACGCTCGGCCTTCGCGCGCAGTACCAGTACATCCACCAGTTCAAGGGCTCTGCCGATCTGCCGATCTTCGAGAAGCTGTTCCTCGGCGGCGAGTACAGCGTGCGCGGATTCGATATCCGATCGATCGGTCCTGCGGATCCGGTCACCGGCCTCGTCCTCGGCGGCAACAAGCTGCTGAACTTCAACGTCGAGGAGCAGATTACGATTGCCGGTCCGGTGCGGCTCATTCTGTTCTACGACGCCGGCCAGGTGCAGGCAGGCGACCAAGTACAGAGCCGGCCCTTCGTCGGCCTCAACGACCTGAACGTGGTGAACGTACCGGGGAAGAACTTCAACTGGCAGGATTTCAAGACGTCGACCGGTGCCGAAGTCCGGTTCTTCATGCCGGTGCTGAACGTTCCGTTCCGCCTCATTTTTGCAGTGAATCCGCAGCGGAGCGGCGTGCTCGACAACACGCTGCAGCCTCAGAGCAAGTTCCAGTTCCGGTTCGCGGTCGGCTCGACCTTCTAGTGTAAAATCAAACACTTGCCGGATGGTCGAGGTGGTAACACGATCGGCCGGCAAGTCTTTGATTTTCCACTAGCTCACGAAAGGATTCAGCGTAATGAAAGGTTCCGCACTTGTCGCGACGCTTGTACTGATAATGGGCGCCGCCCCTGTGTTCGCGCAACAGCAGCCGCCGGCCGGACAACCCAGGCCGGCGCAGCCCGCACAGCAGCCGCCCGCGACCACGCAGCCGCCCGCCGGGCAACCCAGGCCGGCGCAGCCCGCACAGCAGCCGCCCGCGATCGCGCAGCCGCCCGTTACGCAGCCGCCGCCGCAGCCGCCGGCGCCGTTCCCGGCGGGCGCGAAGATCGCCTTCTTCACGCCGCAGGCCGTGTTCCAGCAGTCGGCGGAAGGCAAGGCGGCGCTCACGCGTGTGAACGCGCTCACGCAGAAGAAACAGACCGAGAACGCCGACAGGCAGAAGAAGCTCGCGGCGGATCAGCAGAAGCTGCAGACCAGTGGCAGCATGCTCAACGACGCGGCGCGCGCGCAGCTCGAGAAGGATATCGAGAAGCAGCAGGTCGACATGCAGCGTTTCCAGCAGGACGCGCAGGCCGAAATCCAGGAGCTGCAGCAGGAAGTTCAGAACGAGTTCGTCAAGAAGCTGTCGCCGATCATCGACAAGCTCGCCAACGAAAAAGGACTCTACCTCGTCTTCAACGCCGGGGAAGCCGGGCTGGCGTGGGCTGCTCCGGGCCTCGACCTGACGCCCGACGTCATCAAAGCGCTCGACGCCGCTGCGAAGCCGGCAGCCGCTCCGAAGCAGTAAGCTGACGCGAGTCGGGATTTGGGATTCGGGATTCGGGATTCGGGTTGATAGAATCCCCTGAGAATCCCAAATCCCAAGTCCCGAATCGTGTCTGACATCAACATCCCCATCCTCCTGGACCGACACTGCTACCGGTATCCGTCCGTGCTCGTGGACGCGATCGCCGAGCACGACCCCGGCCGGCGGCTCGTCGCGGTCAAGAACGTCACCGTCAATGAAGAATTCTTCCAGGGTCATTTTCCCGGCGCGCCGCTGCTGCCGGCCGTGCTGATGCTCGAGTCGTTGTCGCAGGTCGCCGCGCTGCTACTGTTGAAGCGCGAGGACGCGCGTCCGAACGCGCGCGTGTACCTGCGCGGTGTCAACAACGCGAAGTTCCGGCGCCAGGTGGTGCCCGGCGATCGACTGCGCCTCGAAGTCTCGTTGGGGCGCCGGCGGATGCCGCTTGCAAGGGCGCAGGCGACGGCGTACGTCGGCGAGCAGGTCGTCGCGGAAGCCGAGCTGCTCCTTGCCATCCGCCTCGACGAAACCAGCATCGATCCGACAGCCATCGTCGATCCGCGCGCGCGGATCGGCGAGGGGACGACGGTCGGTCCGCACGCGAGCATCGGCGCGAACGTTCGAATCGGCACGAACTGCCGGATCGGCGCCTCCGCCGTCGTCGACGGCTGGACCGAGATCGGCGACGACACCGACATCTATCCGTTCGCGTCGATCGGCCTCGCGCCGCAGGACCTGAAGTATCAGGGCGAGGAGACGCGCCTCATGATCGGGCGGAAGAACATTTTTCGCGAATTCGTCACGATCAATCGCGGGACGCGCGGGGGCGGCGGCGTGACGTCGATCGGCGATCGCAACGTGTTCATGGCGTACGTGCACGTCGCACACGACTGCCACGTCGGTGACAATACGATTTTCGGACCGCATGCGACGCTCGGCGGTCACGTGTCGGTCGAGGACTTCGCGAACATCAGCGCCGGATCCGCGGTGCATCAGTTCTGCCGCGTCGGCCGCCACGGCTTCGTCGGCGGCTATTCGGTCATCACCAAAGACGCGCTGCCGTACGCGCGGACGGTCGGCAGCCGGCCCGCGCGGATCTTCGGCGCCAACAGCATCGGCCTCATGCGCCGCGGCATTCCACCGGACGTCATCGAGAAGTTGAAGCGGACGTTCCGGTACCTGCTCCAGTCGAAGCTGAACACATCGCGCGCGCTGCAGCAGATTCAGAAAGACCGAGCGCTCGCGTGCGACGAAGTGCAGCACATTCTCGATTTCATCCGCACGTCTCAGCGCGGCGTCATCCTGCGCCGGGCGACGCGTCGCGCCGAGGAAGTAATGGCGGATGAGTAATTAGAATCCTCCGTGTCCTTCGTGTGCCTTCGCGACTTCGTGGTAGATCTTCGGTGAAGCTTGGCTTGATCGCGGGCAACGGTCGGTTTCCGTTTCTGGTGCTGGACGCGGCTCGCGGCGCGGGCCACGACGTTACGGTCATCGCGCTGAAGGAGGAAACCTTTCCCGATCTCGCCGACGCCGCCGCGCGCGCGCCTGCTGCGCCCCTTCACTGGATCTCGCTCGGACAGCTCGGCACGTGCATCAGCCTGCTGAAGAACGCCGGCGTCACGCGGGCGGTGATGGCGGGGCAGGTCAGACACACCAAGCTGTTCGCCGACATCATGCCCGACCTGATGCTCGGCAAAGTCCTCATGCGACTCGCGGCGAAGAACACCGACTCGTTGATTTCGGGCGTCGCGGACGTGCTGGCCGAACATGGCATCGAACTGATCGACTCGACCGCGTTTCTCGGTCCGCTCCTCGCGCGCGACGGCGTCATGACGCGGCGCGCGCCGGACGAGGACGAGCAGCGCGACCTCGAGTTCGGATGCTCCATCGCTGACGCCGTCGCGCGGCTCGACATCGGCCAGACCGTCGCCGTGAAGTCCGCGGCCGTCGTCGCCGTGGAAGCGATGGAGGGAACCGACGCCGTCATCGCGCGAGCCGGACAGCTCGCCGGCCGAGGCGTACGGATTGTCAAGGTGGCGAAGCCGAACCAGGACATGCGATTCGACGTGCCGGTGGTCGGTGTGTCGACGATCGAGGCGATGAAGGCCGTCGGCGCGACGGCGCTGTCGGTCGACGCCGGGAAGACCCTGATGATCGACGGCGAGGCGATCATGAAAGCCGCCGATGCCGCTGACATCTGTATCGTCGGTCGATCCGAGCGGCGCGGATGATCCCGCCGTCTTTGGCCACGAAGACGCGAAGCCACGAGGAAAACCATCGAGCTCTTCTTCGTGTCTTCGTGTCTTCGTGGTTGGATTCATGAAGCTGCGCGTCGCAGTGGTCGGCGTCGGCCATCTCGGCCGCCATCACGCCCGCATTCTGTCGACGCTCCCCGGCGTCGACCTCGTTGGCGTCGTCGATACGAATCGAGCGCGCGCGGACGAGATCGCGCGCGCCAGCAGGACGGAGGCGGCTTTCGATTTCCGCGACGTGCTCGGGCGCGTCGACGCGGTGACGATTGCGGTTCCAACCGAGCGTCATCGCGACGTCGCGGCGCCATTTCTCGTGTCGGGTCTGCCGGTCCTCGTCGAGAAACCGATGGCGCGCAGTCTCGCCGAAGCGGACGCGATGATCGAAGCCGCCGCGCGCGCGGGAACGATTCTGGCCGTCGGCCACACGGAGCGCTTCAATCCAGCGGTCGATGCCGCGCGTCCGATGCTCCGTGATCCGCGTTTCATCGAAGTCCACCGTCTCGGTACGTTTCCAGAGCGCAGCCTCGATATCGACGTCGTCTTCGACCTGATGATTCACGATCTCGACGTCGTGCTTTCCGTCGTCAGGGCCGAGGTCGAGTCGATCGACGCGGTGGGCGTTCCGGTGCTCACCGGCCGCGTCGACATCGCGAACGCGCGCGTGCGGTTCGCGAACGGCTGCATCGCGAACCTGACCGCGAGCCGCATCAGCCGCGAGCGGGTGCGGAAGATCCGCTTCTTCGAGACCGCCGCGTACGTGTCGATCGATTACGCGCTGCAGAAGCTGGAAGCGTACCGCCTCGTGAAGGGTACCGCGAAGACGCCGTCGATCGAGGGCGGCGAGGTGATGGTCGCGAACGAAGAACCGCTGAAGCGCGAGCTCGCCGATTTCGTCGATGCGATCGCCGCGAACCGCCCGCCGCGAGTCGATGGTGCGCAGGGGCGCCGCGCGCTGGCGCTCGCGCAGCAGATTACGGATAGAATGACCGCGACGACGTAACCGCGGCACCGAATCCACGAAAACACGAAACGACGAAACACACGAAATAACTGAGCACGTTGCAGAATTCGGCTCGCCAGCACCGAGGGCACGGAGCGAGTCGCAGCGCCACCTATGTACTCAGATCTCGACGACTTCCTCGCAGACCTCGATCGACGCAAGCTGCTCGCGCGCATCACTGAACCCGTCAGTCCGAATCTCGAAATCGCGGCGGTGACCGATCGCGCCTGCAAGTCTCCCGGCGGCGGCCCCGCGCTGCTGTTCGAGGCGCCCACCGGCCACGACATGCCGGTCGCCAGCAACGTCTACGGCTCGTACGAGCGGATGTGCCTCGCGCTCGGCGTGAAGACCCTCGACGATCTCGCGGCCGAGATCGACGAGCTGATGACGCCGCAGATGCCGGCCGGCATCATGGACGCGCTGAAGATGCTGCCGATGGTCGGACGCCTTCGTGATCTTGTGCCGAAGACGGTCAACGATGCAGCCTGTCACGAGGTGGTCGCTCGGGAGGGCACGCTCGACGCGCTGCCGATCCTGAAATGCTGGCCGGAGGACGGCGGCAAATACATCACGTTTCCGCTCGTCTTCACCAAGGATCCCGAGACCGCGATGCGAAACGTCGGCACGTATCGCATGCAGGTGTTCGACGGCCGGTCGACCGGCATGCATTGGCAGCGACACAAGGGCGGCGCGCAGCATTACCGCGTGGCGGAACGGCTGCGCCGGAGGCTCGACGTCGCCGTCGCGCTGAGCTGCGAGCCGGTGCTGCCGTACTGCGCGACGGCACCGATGCCCGAAGGTCTCGACGAACTGCTCCTTGCCGGTTTCCTGGCGCGGCGGCGAATCGAGATGGTGAAATGCGTGACGGTCGATCTCGAAGTGCCGGCGAGCTCCCATATCGTGCTCGAGGGCTACGTCGAACCGGGGGAGCGGCGCCGCGAAGGACCGTTCGGCGACCACACGGGCCTGTATTCGCAGCCCGACGACTTTCCAGTGTTCCATCTCACCTGCGTCACGCAGCGAAAACGGCCGACGTATTTGACGACTGTCGTCGGCGTGCCCCCGATGGAGGACTACTACCTCGGGCTCGCGAGCGAGCGGATCTTCCTGCCGATGATCAGGAAGACGCTGCCCGAGATCGTCGACATGCATTTCCCGGCCGAGGGCATCTTCCACAATCTCGTGATCGTATCGATCGACAAGCGCTACCCCGGCCACGCGCGCAAGATCATGAATGCCTTCTGGGGGCTTGGCCAGTTGATGTTCTCGAAGACGATCGTTGTCGTCGACAGCGACGTCGACGTCCACGACGTGAGCCAGGTCGCGTGGATCGTCGGGACGCACATGGATCCGCTGCGCGACATCCAGTTGACGAAAGGCCCGGTCGACGATCTCGACGATGCGGCCGATCTGCCGGCATACGGCGGAAAGATGGGGATCGACGCGACGAAGAAATGGGCGTCCGAAGGCTACACGCGCAACTGGCCCGCGCGTCTGATCACGACCGAGGCGGCGCGGCATCGCGCCGACGCGATTCTCGACCGCGTGATGCCTCGGCGATGAATTCGATCGAGCGTCGCTCGGCCGCTGCGCCAGCTGACCATCGCGACGCCCTCGATCAGGCCTCCGCGCGCTTTGGTGCACAATGAATGCCACGAAAGAATTTGCCGCTCTGCTCATCGTCGCGCTCGTCGCCGCCGCCTGCGGTCGCGACCAAGACCGACCGATCAAGGATCGATTGAGAGCGAGCGAACCGCTGACCGAGGACGACATCGCGCGCGCGTTCGACGCGGTGGGGCGTGCGATGAGCGGCAAGGCACCGCGCGTCAAGCACGGCGCCCTCATGCGGCAGCTCGACGAGAAGGAACGGGCGCAGTTGTTCAACGTCCTCGGCGATCCACGCGGTCTCGCCGACGCCGGCCTTCGCGCCGTCGACGGCGCGATGGTCCGCGGCGTTCGCGCGCCCGCGACGTCGCCGCAGTCCGAGATCGAAGCGACCGGCACCGTGTGGATCGACGTGAGCAGCCTGTTGCCGCGCCGCTATGAATTCACTTACGCAATGCCGGGTTTTGGCGACACGGCGTTCGATCTCGTGTTCGAGAACACACCATAACGCCCTGGTGAGCGAGGCGTGCACGTTAGCCGGCTGAAGCCGGATGCCGCAAGTCCACCGGACCTTGTATCGAGCAGGCCGTTTGCATACCGTAGCGGTTATGGCTACCAGATCCGCGACGAACGGATTCTTCATGCGGCTCATCGGAGCGATTTCGCTCGACGCGGCGATCTACGAGGAAGTCGAAGCGGATCGCGGTGCGACGGGTCAGGCGTTGACCATCGTCGTGATGTCGAGCCTCGCGGCCGGCGTGGGCGCGCGCGGCCTCGGCGGCCTGTCGCTCGCGAACATCCTGTTCATCAGCACCGTCGCGCTCATCGCGTGGGCGGCGTGGGCGCTCGTCACGTTCGAAATCGGATCGCGCCTGATGCCGGAGCCGCAGACGCGCGTCGACGTCGGTGAGCTGCTGCGCACGATCGGTTTCGCGTCAACCCCCGGACTCTTCCGCATATTCGGCATCATGCCGGGCGTGACGGTGCCGGTGTTCGCTGCGACTGCGGTGTGGATGCTGGTCGCGACGGTCGTCGCCGTCCGCCAGGCCCTCGATTACACGAGCACTACGCGCGCGGCCGCGGTGTGCGTGCTCGGGTGGTCGCTCGCCATCGCCATCGCGATCGTCCTCGGCTTGTTGTTCGGACCGACCC